>Ga0160427_10000040_pt1 | contig 130925 bp, 84 predicted proteins | sample SolpanmetagenomL_FD_108194 | JGI IMG/M metagenome (GOLD analysis project Ga0160427, IMG submission 108194) | Solar panel surface microbial communities from Lawrence Berkeley National Laboratory, California, USA - L | ecosystem: Engineered > Built environment > Solar panel > Unclassified ...
ATCCCACTAGTATGGCCTTGACCGAATTTATGGACGATTTCATTGGCTTTGACAATGGAAGTGAAGTGGAGGACGCTTTGTCCGAAGAATCAAACGAAGGCAGTACAGATTCAGAGTTCGACACTGAAAGAGACAACTATGAGACCCCAAACAACGACGAAGTACATGAAGCAGTTGACATGAACAGTATAACTCCAGCCATAGATGTTGCAGATAATTATAGACCAGACTCATCGGCTACTTCATCTACGATCGAAAATACAATTCATGACAAACAAATCACCACGATGCCTCACGAAGAGCCTCCTCTACCAAGCACATTGCCTATACTAAATGAACATCAACCTTTCGGCCAAATTGTTGAATATTTACCAACTGAGCAAACAAGTGGGACCTTGCTTGGTGACGCTAATATAGTAGAGGAAGATTCAAGTCAAGATGAGGATGCTGCTTGGGCTAATATGGATGAAGCGCTCAAGGACAAAGCGTCTACCTCCCATGAAAGGCAGCAAGCTCCGGCGGTACCGCTAACGAGCATAGTTCAACCATTGCCACAGGAAAAAGAGGTGATTCAAACACCGAGAGCTTTGAGCATTGTAGGTGACAAAGACGTCGTGGTCGAGCAACCTCGGGCTGAAGTGCTAGGCGATGCTTCGGAAGACATTATTCACAGAGACACGAATGTCCATGAACCGCATTCAAATCCTGACCAAGATTTCACGGAAAATGCGCAACCTATGACTGGACAAAACACAGATCAGAACCAGACGCTTGAGCAATCAACCCAAGCAGATACAGCCACGTTGCCTGCTACTTTACCTTCACAGAATGATTACACAGAAAACGAAATCAAAAGTGAAACGCAATCAGAACATCTCACTTTGCTTGAATTGAAACAGCGCGCTATTCGCCGTGCTGAGGCGACCAAAAGGACATCAGAAAGCTTGTCGAGGTCTTGGACTTCAGAATCAGACGAAATCGAGGTTATCGACCTGACTCAAGTCGAAGACGGCTCGCTTGATCTACCGCGAACATACGAACAGCCAAAGTCGTCGCAAGTTGTAGATGGAAGTCCAGCGAAAAGCATAGCCGACAGCTTGTATTCTGTGATTACCGTGTTAGTACCTGATTCGAGTCGGCCGACAAGTGTTGCGGGATCACCATTAAAGCCTGTTCAACACCCTCGGCTATTGGACCTTGCACCGATACAAGCATCGCAAGATCTAGCAAGTACTCAACATCATAAGTTTTACAGACCAAAAATCCGAAAAATAGCGGAAGATATGAAGCCTGAAGGGTATCTGTACGATATCGACGAGGAGATTATGAAAGATCTTAAGCCTATAGAGGAGGAGGAGGACGAGGACGATAGAGAGGTTGTTACGCTCGGGCGTAAGCAAAGCCGACCTATCAAAAGTCCCGAAACTGCTCGTACTCGACTCAGTCTTGTGCCTGATACAATGGATATTTGGTTTAATAGCAAAAGGTCACCTGCAACTAAATTAGATGATCATCGCCGGAAAACTATTGCTATTGCGCCCATTGCACCTGACTTTTCAAAAGTACTAACGATAGTGGAGAAACATGCTCCTCGATCTTCGACTTTGACCAAACATATGGAGGTATCGCCTCGACAATTGAAACGGTTCCTTCCATCATCGGGCTTGTCAACGAATCTTGCTTATTTTACACCTTTGACTAATCTGGACGTCCTTCTGAATAAAAGCTCTACAAAGATAGATGTCATAGCCGTTGCTACTTCATCATCTTCAGGTCCCACACGAGCCAAAACTGGTCCAAGGGATTGGTACACTATTCTTAGACTGACAGATCCTCAGTCGTACCTACAAAATAAAGATGACGATATGAAGTTGAATTCTTCATCACGGGATGTCCGAGTCGAGGTGTTCAGACCATGGAAAACTTCTTTACCGCTTACATCGCCAGGTGACGTTATTCTATTGCGTTCGTTTGCGGTTAAATCTCGTCAACGCGAAAGCTATCTGCTAAGTAGTGAAGAGAGTGCATGGTGTGTTTGGAGATATGGTAATCAGAAAGATGTATACGAACATGCAGAATCAGAACGTCCGTCCTGGGCACATTCGTCTGTTTCTCAGTCAGACTCGATAGAAGACATTCGAGGTCCTCCACTTGATCTTGGAGACCAAGAGCGTGAAAGGGCTCGAGAGTTGCATGCGTGGTATCAGCTTGAAAAGGATGTTGAACAACGAGGATTGAATAAGAGGACTACTATAGGAATATACGAATTTATGGGATTACAAATGTGATGTACTGCTATTATGAGTGTGATGTAATGCCGTTACGAGTGTAATATATCTTGTTATAAAATAGATAATAGAATTATACAAATGGATACAGTACAGTAGTCAAGTGAATATATATCGGATCTTATCAATCCCTTCCTTGCAAACGTTTAATTTAACCACGTGATTTATTTCGAGCAGCAAACAAGCTTCTGGCGTAAATAACTAGTTGTTTGCTGAAGCTGGCATCCATCATCATATCATTGCGCCACATTGTCTACTTTTCAATCTATAGCTTTCTGTTTTCGTACAAGGACGTGGAATTCATTATATCGCACTGAAACAGATAGGTAACACACCATATGGCTGCTCCTCCTAACTCGTACGGTTTCTGCGGCAAACTACCACTTTCCCATGACCAAATGACTAATGATGATACTAGGATCAATGTCAACGACCCAGGCTTGATTACACTCGTCAATAAGCTACAAGATGTCTTTACAACAGTCGGTGTAAGTGCTCGGACATGCATCTACCAGATATATAGAGGATAAAATTAACTCGTGACATGGTTAGGTACAAAACCCGATAGATTTACCACAAATAGCAGTCGTAGGTTCACAATCCAGTGGTAAGAGTTCAGTGTTGGAGAATATAGTGGGAAGAGACTTGTGAGCTTTACTCCATACAAAAACACAAACAAATGATCGACAAGCTGATGAACATTTAGCTTACCGCGAGGAACTGGAATTGTTACAAGACGACCACTTATCCTACAACTTATAAATCGATCAGCACAACCAAAACCAGAAGTCAATGGAGCGAATAAAGACGCAGTAGAGAATACGACGGACAAAGAATCAAATGTAGAAGAATGGGGAGAATTCTTACATATACCTGGGCAGAAGTTTTATGATTTCAACAAGATAAGAGAGGAAATTGTACGCGAGACAGAATCAAAGACTGGACGTAATGCAGGAATATCGCCCGCACCTATCAATTTACGAATCTATTCGCCGAATGTCCTTACACTTACACTTGTGGATCTTCCAGGTTTGACAAAAGTACCGGTTGGTGATCAGCCGCGAGATATTGAGAAGCAGATTCGAGAAATGGTGTTGAAGCAGATCAGTAAACCAAACGCTATCATTCTAGCCGTCACAGCAGCAAATACCGATCTTGCCAACTCTGATGGATTAAAATTGGCAAGAGAAGTTGATCCAGAAGGACAACGAACGATTGGTGTTTTGACAAAGGTGGACTTGATGGACGATGGAACTGATGTTGTTGATATTTTAGCTGGTCGAATCATTCCTCTCCGGTTAGGATACGTACCAGTAGTAAATCGAGGTCAAAGAGATATTGAAAATAAAAAGTTGATCACGACAGCTCTTGAGGCTGAAAAGAACTTTTTTGAGAATCACAAGGCTTATAGGAATAAGAGTTCATATTGTGGAACACCATATCTTGCTCGAAAGTTGAACCTGGTAAGTTAATAAAAGTGGTATTTCGTAAAAGACTTGTTGGTTAATGACTTTATAGATTTTAATGATGCATATCAAACAAACATTGCCAGATATCAAAGCTCGTATTTCAAGTAGTTTGCAGAAATATACGGCGGAACTTGGTACTTTGGGAGATTCGATGCTTGGAAATAGTGCAAACATTGTATTGAACATGATTACGGAATTTACTAATGAATATAGAACGGTTTTGGAGGGAAACAACACAGAATTGTCGAGTATAGAATTATCAGGAGGTGCACGTATCGCATTTGTGTATCATGAATTATATGCAAATGGTGTAAAGTCATTAGATCCTTTTGATCAAGTGAAAGATATTGATATTCGGACGATTCTATACAACTCCTCTGGTTCAGCTCCAGCATTGTTTGTAGGAACAACAGCTTTTGAATTGATTACTAAACAACAGATTAAACGGATGGAAGAGCCTTCATTACGTTGTGTATCTCTAGTATACGATGAATTAGTTCGAATTCTTGGACAATTGTTGAATAAACCCGTCTTTAGGAGATATCCTGCATTGAAGGAAAAGTTACATACTGTTGTTATTGCTTTTTACAAAAGAGTTATGGATCCCACAAATAAATTAGTCAAAGATTTGGTATCAATGGAGGCTTGTTATGTTAATACTGGTCATCCCGATTTTATCAACGGACAAAGAGCTATGGCTATTGTACATGAAAGACACAATGCTGCAAAACCCGTACAAGTCGATCCAAAGACTGGTAAACCATTACCTCCAAGCGCAATGCCTGTTCGCCCGGTTTCGCCGACTTTGGAAGAAAATGGAGGGTTTTTTGGTTCTTTCTTTGCTACAAAAAATAAGAAAAAAATGGCTGCTATGGAAGCTCCACCGCCAACGTTAAAAGCTTCTGGTACTTTGAGTGAAAAGGAAACACAAGAAGTAGAGGTGATTAAATTATTGATTACTAGTTATTTTAATATTGTAAAGAGGACAATGATTGATATGGTGCCAAAAGCGATTATGTTGAATCTTGTTCAGTAAGTCTTTTTTTAAATCATATCTGATCAGAAATAATACTAATGATGATGATTGTAGATTTTCAAAGGAAGAAATGCAACGAGAACTTTTGGAACAAATGTATAGAGCAAACGAATTGGATGAATTACTAAAGGAAAGTGATTATACTGTCCGACGGCGTAAGGAATGTCAACAGATGGTAGAATCATTAAGTCGCGCATCAGAGATTGTTAGTCAAGTGCAGTAATATCATAGTATTTAATAACTATATAATGTTAACGAGCTTGTTTCCATCATTATTCAATTTCCAATCACGTGTATAATTATCGTCTTTTCAAACATAAAAAAAATCCCTACCTCAACAACACTTTTTCTTGTTACAGTAAAAAAAGTGAACATGGAGACGACTACAGAGATGGATACAAAACCGCACAAAGCTCTTATAATCGACACTGGACCTTTGATCCTCAACCAACCTCCCATTTCAACTCTTCTTCTTTCATCCAACGTCCTCTTGTCTCCACCTAGTATAATTTCCGAAATCCGCGACAAAACCACCCTCCTCCGAGTCCAAACTACCACCTTGCCGTTTCTGACCCTCCGAGCGCCAAAAAGCCAGAGTATCAAGTTCGTGACGGACTTTGCGAGGAGGACGGGAGACTTGGCTGTTCTCAGTACCGTCGATCTCGAAATCGCTGCTTTGGCTTATGAAGTGGAGTGTGAAGAGAATGGAGGGGATTGGAGATTAAGAAGTCGGCCGGGGGCGAAATTGAATGGTCCGATTCCTATTACGGCTCCGATGGCTTTGACAGATTCAGCGACTTTGACAAGTTCGAAAGTCGAGGAGAATGGAGATGGTGTTGGGGATGAAAATAAAGAGGATGGAGAGGGTGTAGGTGAGGAGCATAAGAGTGTGGAAGACATTGTTGCGGGAGTTGGAAAGGTTGATCTAGAAGAAAAGGAGAAGGAGAGTATCAATATAGAGAAGGCAGAGAAGACTGTGAACATAGAAGAGAACCAAAAAGAGAATATGACGATAGAAGAGAAGGAAGAAAAGAATGTCAGTCTAGAAGAGGGTCAGACAGGATATGTGGAGAAAGAAAAAGTGAATGACAAGGAGAATACAGAAACAGATGAATCAGATGAAAGTGAAGGTGGAGAATGGATCACACCAACGAATCTTCTTCGCAAACAAGCACAAGAGTCTAATAATTCATCATCTACTCCTGCCACTTCAACTTCAAAATCCTCTCCTCGAATAACCGTAGCGACTCTCACCACCGATCACGCCCTTCAGAACCTTCTTTTACAAATAAACCTCAATCTCCTCTCTCCATCACTGACTCGAATCACAAACATCCGCACCACTCTCTTACGATGTCACGCTTGTTTTTTACTACACAAAAAACCAAATCTTCAATTCTGTCAACGATGTGGAAAACCGACCTTGACGAGAGTCACATGCACCACCGATTCCAAAACAGGAGAGATCAAAGTCCATCTCAAGAAGAATATGCAATGGAACCATCGTGGAGATCGATATAGTATTCCCAAACCAGTCGCCGGGGCATCGAATGGGAAAAGACTCGGGGGTGGAAAAGACGGATGGGGAAATGATTTGGTCTTAGTAGAAGATCAAAAAGAAGCCATCAAAGCTGCCGTAGAAAAAGACCGACAAGAAAGACGCACAGCAAAAGGTCTTGAAAGAGACGGAGTTATGGATCTGGATTATCTCCCCGGTTTAGTCTCTGGTATAAGAAAGGATGATCGACAATATAGCGGAAAGATGAAAGTCGGCGCTGGTAGGAATGTAAATAGTAAAAAGAGATGATCTCATCTACTTTATCATATCCCCATTCTATTATTTCTTAATTTACATTTTGATAGTGAAAGGGTCATAAAAGTCCTTTTCTCGCCAATTCTATTTTCCTGCCTGTTTCTCCAACTTTCCATCCACCTTTACTAGCGCACAACATTGATCCTTCTCCTAATTCGTATTTGTCCTGCGTGTCGGGGAACGGACACGGGCAGTGATGTGGAAAATGTACGCAAGCGAGGGTATGTGGACAGAGATATTTATCACAAGGCACTATCATTGAATTCAATCAGTCTTTTCAATTCCTCTTTTTCCAAAAACAGTATGACCTGGGGAAAGACGTACGAGCTTCGTAATGGTGTCTATACCAAGCAGAATCACTCCCTGCATTTTGAACCTGTTGTTGTTGCTGCTGTTGTTGTTGATTAAACATCTGGTCGAAGAATTGGAAATGTGCGCTCGTAAACGTCATCCATAGCGATAGAATCGTAAACACTATCGTCAAAGACCTATACATTCTCGTCTGCTTGCAGTAACAATATCCTAGTATAGTGATTGTTGAACAGATGGGTAGGTAGTCATTCACATGCCCCGTCAGATTTTCTGACTCGTAAAAGTATTTTCCTGACTCGCGCCTCTTTTTTTTTTTCCGCAAAAGATCCCCCGACGGAATCTGCCCTCGTCTACAGTCCACGTACGTAGAAACGAAAGGAAACATACAAGATCGAGAAAGGAAAAAGAATTGATAAAGAATTGATAAAGAAAAGATGCATCTCATGTACACCCTCACACCGTCCGGACAACGACAATACACACTGAAGAAAATCGACGACAATAAAATTACAAAATCTGCGCATCCAGCGAGATTCTCGCCTGATGATAAATATTCGAGGTCAGTACTCTCCATATCCCACTAGATTTATTGTCTGTGATACTGGAATTAGAGCAGAATACTAATAAAAACTGGGAGTAGACATCGAGTTACGCTGAAAAAGAGGTTTGGCATATTAATGGTTGACTTGGAGAAAAAGGCGGAATGAGTGTCCATACATATTTGGAGTGAGAAGGACTGGCATGAGAATATGGACGAGATATACAATTGAAATACTCCGGCAAAATGAGATTGTAGAGGATGGTGAAGAAAAGAAAATGATATGATGGGTTCGTTTATGTATATATTTTACTCGAAGCATGGGATTGAATTACACAACATTAACGCGAGTCTATACAAGATAGATTAAAATCTGTTTGATGGGATAGAAAGACATGTATAATTGATCATTACAATACAACATGTACTATTTACCTCTTCGGTCCTTCTTTCTTACCAGTAGGAATTTGAAAGAATACAGCAGATTCACCAATTTCCTCTTCAACCTTTCCATCTATTCCACCAATTCTACTGCCACCCCTTACATTAAACCCTTTGTCACATCTGAAATAACCTCTACGATCGAACTGCATGATATCATCTTCCTCCAGCCCCCTTACGTTACAATCTGCCAAACATACAGTCTTTGTCTCTGTGACTTTATTAAGAACATCTTCCAAAACATCATCCTCTTCTAATTTGTCTTTTGAAAGTAGATAATCAAAGTCATACAACACGACAGGAATTAATTCTTGATCTTTACTCAACCATGTGATTTTCTTTTTCGTCAATTTAAAATCACCCTGGAGGTTTAATTCAATGTCCAACTTTTCAACAATCTTTACTCCGTCTTGTGTAGTACTTGAACCGTAATGAATGCCTCTGACAAAAGCATTACCCCAATTCATCAACGTGATTTCTTCATCTTTTTCAAAACTCTGAGCATCAAGCTGATCAATCAACAAGGTGTTAGAGGTAACTACAGTCTTTGTTCCTACATCTTTATTCTTCAAATGTAAATCTTTAATCTCATGTATTGGTTTTCCGTCGGGAGATATTCCCTCTCCGTAAACATTACACGTAACAATATTCTCCTTTTCAATAGCAGTATATCGCCCAGCAACTGGATCGATATATTTCTTATTAGTAGCCCAAATCAAGGTCCAATCCATTAGTACGATACTTTTACTTGGACCTTGTTTGAGAATGAATTCCTGTAATGCAGGAATAGTCATTCCTCTACGACGAATACCTCTAACTGTAGGGAATCGAGGATCATCCCACCCCCAGACTCGACCTGATTCAACGACTGCAGCTAATTTACGTTTCGACAAGAACGTTTTTGTAAAAGATAATCGAGAAAAGTTCCAATTATAGACGTGACGAAGTTTAAGAGCTGCCAACATCCATTGATATTGTGCGTCACGATCATTATACTCTGTAGTACGAAGAGCATGAGTTACCCCTTCGAGAGAATCTACAACAGGACAAGCAAAGTCATATGAAGGGTAAATGTTCCATTTATCTCCAGTTCGATGATGTGGTGGTGCATCTTTTGGACAACGATAGATGACTGGATCACGCATTGCTCCATTCTTATCATGCATATCAATCTTTGCTCGTATAAACCACTTTCGTCCTGCTTGAGTACCTTCTTTCATCTCGGCGAATCGTGCAAGATTGTCCTCTACAGAATTATTTCGATGTTTGCTTTCTTTCATCTCAAATCGCTCATCTCGAAGTTGTTCAGATGGTGTATCATCAGCATATGCATGTCCTAATTCAATCATCTTGATTGCAAGTTCATAAAGTTGTTGGAAAAAGTCACTTGTGTGTGATACGCTATCGGGTACTACACCCATCAACTCCAAGTCATGAATAATACTATCCTCAAACTCTTGCTTCTCTTTCAATGGATTTGTGTCGTCGAATCGTAAAATCATACGTCCTTGATATCTTTTATGGGCAAAAAAGTCGTTGAGAAAAGCCGCTTTGGCATGTCCGACGTGGAGATAACCAGAAGGCTCAGGAGGAAATCGAGTAACCACACCACGTTCTGTATCTTGTAGACCAATCTCATAACTCCCTCCTTCATGTACTGCTGGCGTTTTTACAGCGTTGGCTGCTGCTAAACGTTCAGCAGCATCACTCTCTTCATTCGGTTTGACAGTCTCTTCAATAAATCTGAACCACCGACAGAGATTTATCATGAGGTTTTGCTTCATATAAGAGTGCGCTACTCGATTGGCTCGAATTGCCTTCCATATCACATTATCTGCGTCTGTGGGTAAATGTCCTTCGAGATATGTTCGCAAGGTAAGATGATCATTCAATTCTCCGAGAATTGGTTCGATTTGTTTGAGATTAATAGGAGTCAGCTTTTCGGATAGTGCTTGCCAATCTTTTACGTTTGGCGCCATTGTGATGGATTTGTTATTATACAACACGACAAGTCAGTAGAAGCAGCACAGTCATGACCTAAAAGTGATAATTTATGACCCCATAGAAATCACGTGCTGATATCATCGTCTTTATAACGATGTGCCCCACGTGTTCACTGCACTGATTGATCTCGAAGCTCCAATGATGGTGCAGTTGATTTGATGTGATGCTTCCAATCGTATGTACAGGTACAACAGCTTTATAGACTTGTGTTTCAACAAAAATGTCAAAAGTGATACCAAAAAGACGAAACATCGATGGGATTAGAAAAGGAGTGACACCAAATACTTGCTCAAAGCCAGAAACATGCTTTTTGTTTCAACAGAAACAAAAAAACCACATTCAGAATCATCCCATCACCTTATAAGAGAGCTAAATTCATAAATCCATAATTGTCAACATTATAAATAATATATACATAAAAATAAAACTGTACAGTAGAGGAAGATGCATCAAGTGAAAAAAACCAGTCCATCATTGACTATAACCAAGGTAACCATCCTGCCTCCATAGCACCCAAGACTTTCGGATCTGCTGCCTTGGCTACTAAATCCAACACGCTCTGATTTACGGGTAAGATATCGCCTCCTAGACCAACATTTCCTCCATTACTTTCCCCATTACTGGTATTGTTATGGTTTCCATTTGTAGTTGTCTTGTTACCATCGGTAGTAGACGAGTTGTTGGTTTGAGAAGGTATATTCTGTCCATAAACAAAGACTGGCTCGGCTGCTATAGCTAATGCTTTATTTACCACGGCATCTGTATTTTTCTGTACGATATCTCTCAATTCACCATTACTGGTTGATTGTTTGTGTTGTTGAGTATACCATAGACTAATCTCGTCTCTGATAAAGATACTAAGATGAGATTCGAGATTAGATGCGGTGATTTCGTTTCCAGAGTTGTTACTATTGTTGTTGTTAGAAGGGTTGGTTGATGGGGTAGAATTAATACTGTCATTATTATTGACGGTAGAAGTGGATGCGGTATTAGTACTCGGATTCGGTGGTGATGAAGCAATATTTGGTGTAGCTCCCACTACTCCATTAGTATTGTTTTTATCCTTGGTTTTATCAATTTCAGTAGTGGTAGTAGTAGTAGAGGTAGAAGATGATTGAGGAGTAGTGGTAGTGACACTACTATCTGTCAGACATCTAGCTATAGCCATTAATGCACAGACAAATATTCCTTCCGTGAATATAGGTCCCATGACAGTTTGCAAATTCGGTGTCAATCTAAATGGAACAGCCTCTGCATTATGAAATCTAGGTTGATGAGAAGCCATTCCAGGGATTGCTTCCGAAGACCATATCAGACCTGTAGAACGACTGATATGTATTTTAGAAGGAGTTCGACTATGTATAAACATGACAAAAGTCAAGAATGAATGAGCTGCTAATTGATGAGCAAAAGATCTGCGGAAAAGCCACAAAGCAGAATATGTTTCGTAGATGGAAGTGAAATGATCGAGGACTAAAGTTGAGGGTATAAATTTTGATTGAATAGCCGAAAAGGTTTCGATATTTTGAGCTTGAAGTTGTTCTTCCTTTGCCTGTAATATATTATGATTAGTAAGACTGTTCAGTTTACAATCAGAATAATATATAGTACGTACGCCTTGCAAATGTCTTGACCTTTCAACTTGAAACAACAACGGTTCATCTCTATCCATACCTTGAACTCGACAATAATTCTCATAAATGCCTTGAAGAGTAATATAAGAAGTATCATCTTGTACCATACGGAAAGCTGGAGATAATGGAATCATCATAGGTAAGTGAAACTGTAAATTCCTCTTTCTAGACTCCTTTTGCTTATTCAATACACTATTGAATATTCTAAACAATTGTATAATCCTTTCCTCGCGGCGACTAACCCTCGGAGTTGGATGTTGAATAGCAAAAGGGTGAATAGTCCCATCATGACCTCTTATTCTCAATCTTCGATGACATGAATTGATACCTCGTATCATATCTACTCCAGGCATAAATCTTTCAATCCTTGTAAAGTCTTGATTTTTATCTCTGTGTTGCAGATATTGTCCTGGTACCTCTACCTCGTCGAATTTATTATACCTAAACTCGGCAAGATTCGGGGCTTGTTTCAGTTCAAATCTAGATGTACGACGATCAAGTAATTCTTCAAATTTACCACGCCATTTCCTAAGTTTAGAGATATACACACTCATACTCGGTCTGACCTTGACATAATCTTCATAAAATGCTGTCCTGACATGAGCCGGTAATATGCTATCCGAGAATTTCATAATGTTTGTCTCTGTTGCACCAGGTATCCTTGCAGTTGTTGAATATAAATGAGGGAATCTACTGACATACGACAAAGCGTCATTCAACAAAGCAATGATAAGACGATAAGCATCTTCATCGGGTTGACATTTGAAATACTTTTGTATTTGGTCAATCATAGTTTCCATTGATAATGCCAGCAACGGGAAGGATGTTTTGAGAGTCTGCATAAGAACTTCTGTGTGGTCCCAAGGTTTCTTTGGCTTTCCAACAGCATCTTCCTCGGCTGGTTTCTCTTCACTTTCAGCACCATTTACTTCAATCTTATCACCGTTGGCATTAGTCTCGTTACTTTTATCGCCATTCATAGTGACAACATCCGACCCATTTGTCAAAACTGGTTTATTGGCCTGTAAAGGGTTTACTTTGAGATCAACACTTTCTCGAACAATTCGTTGTTTTTGATCTTTCTTCTCCTTTGCCTCTTGACTCTTTCTTATTGTTTGCATGTCTTCTTTACTTGTCCGAAGTTGAAAGTATAATGCTTGAGGATAAGTCTTTGCCAATTTACTCAATAATTGATGTGCAATTTCTGCCTCATTTGGTGTACGCGACAAGTTATTTAACAACTGAGGAATGAATGTGATCCAATACCACACAGGAGTTTCACCTTTGAATTGCTCCCAGGCTTTGACTAATCGACCTTCTCCATCATCTAAACTCAACAGCCAAAGTATTCTACTCAAGAGTTTTCTTGATTTTGCGCTCTTGTATAGTCCAGCAGCTTCGAGATAACAACTCATAGCGTTAGCAGCCTTTTCCAATGATCTAGGCTCTTCCTTGAACAAATCATCATTATATCGACCCCATTTAGCCCATGCCTTTGCAGATCTAATGTCAAAGTACAGAGCCGTGCCGAACGCATCATTCGCTTCATCCTTTTGTCTCAATTTGGCAAGATACATACCTTTGAGCGTATAAAACTCTGCCTTTTGATGTGGACCAAAAAAGTTGAGATTGGTGTTTAGAATAACCTCAAGTCCACTTGTCCATTTTGATTTGTCTTGGAAATGACATTTTGCTTGTTCACGAAGTTTGACAAATGCATCTGCGATTTCAATGTTTGGTAACTGATATATTCGATCTAATTGAGCAATGCAAACATCAGACATTTGATGTTTGCGTGCAACTTGTGCGAATCGATTGATTGCCCATGCCATTTCATGATAACCTCGATATGGATACGAGATTGATGTTGCATTAGTCTGTCCTGGAGGAATAAGAGGGATATAAACCTGATTGACCATGTGAAATACATGTTGTCGCCATGTTATGAGATCTTGCCAAGCGTTTATATCATCCCAGAAATTGGGTAATCTTTCTCTCCATACTCCAAGTATCAACTTTAGATCTGCGGATTTCAGCTCTAAATTAGCAGCATTTGTTGAAGCTAAACTACTGCAAACAACACTTGCATCGTGTAATTCTACAATAAGTTGGAAATTTTGAAGTATACTGACGTGAGCTTGAGTCATATTTACAGGCAATTTATGCCATTGTCGAAGTGATAGTTGTACGCTATCATCACAAGTCTTGGCAAAATCCTGAGGTGCTTCTGTCTTGTTGAAGAGCTTCATCAACGATATAAAGGAGCTGAAATACATTTTTCGAGGAGTGGGAGCGTCAGAAACACCTCTGACCAATGTCTCGAGCATATCTCTTTCATTTTGATTAGCCCACATATCAACATCGCGCCATTTAGCTTCCAAAAACAAATCGTTCAAATTCTCGTGCTTTGCAAACTCTGCTAATATATCCCATTGTTGTAACTTTTCAGCACAATAAACCCAATGATCTTCCCAAAGCATATATTCGCCTTGTGAATATGCTAGACTACCAGTCCGAGCTTTGATCTGAGCTTGTTCATACATGTGCTGTGCTTTATCCCATGCCCCGTTCTGCTCGTATGATAATGCAGCATTTGTTTCCACAAACAAACATCTTCTTCGCCATGTTCCGTAGAATAGATCCGTTTCTTCCAAGGAAGAGTACAAGTCTACAAGAGCGTCAAGATTACTTTCACGAACAGCAGGCGTATCAACTACTGGTTTCAATGCCAAATCTTCAAGATAGGTTGCGGCAATGTACCAAGCATCAAACGTCTTTGCCTGAAACTTCATAACATGGCTAGGAAACTTCATGCGTGGCTTACATCTCGCGATACCTTCGAGCAATATCTGCATAGTATTTGGCCTTCTGTCCATTTGGCGATGATGAAATTCTTTGGTCACGAGCGTGATCAGGCCAGTTTCGACATCCTCGCGATCTTCCTTGGACAAAGCCGCCCAGCAAATTGGGAATACAGAAATCCAAATATCTCTACAGAAATTCCAATCTGTATGTTGTAGATTTACCAACGGCTCGAGCAGATCTCTAGACTTTACATCTCCCAATTCTTGTACAAAGCGACGATGTGCACTTACAAACAGATCCAATTCATCCTCCACGATCATCCCCGAGACACGAGCGTCTCCAGTATAAGGACTGGCGAATTTGGAAATGGGAAAGGTGCGACAATCCTCGGGATGGAGGCTTGTCGGATGATTCATCTCGAATGATCCAAACAGAAGATGGATGACCTGACTTAGCCAGCAACTCTCGGATAATATGTCCCATTGTTGCTCGACAATCAGTTTATAGATTCTATTGCCAAGTGTTCTGCTCAAACTCTTATCGAATATAGTCATGTATCTTGTTCGCAAAGGAATATCTGGACATCGCAGCCCAATAAGAAATGCTTGTTCAAGTCTGACGGACAATTCTGTTCTGTAAATCTTTGGATCCTCATATATTTTAATGACAAGGTCTAAAAATTGATGATATAGTCTGGGATCTGCTCGATTCTCATAGCCCAGCATTTTGATCAAGATTGCCGATTTTTCTTTCAGACTTGGTACAGGTTCTGTTGATTCAAAGATCCATTGCTGAAGCATAGCGAATAATTTGTCAGTAAAAGGATGATATGCAGATCTCTCAACTAATGAGCCCAAAACTGAAAGAAAAGCTCTCCGTTGATCACCAAGTATTTGTATACGGGAATCAAGAATGTATACCACTTTGATCAGTAGACGACTGTTGACTGCAGCATCACTATTTTCTGGTGGTGGAGTTGATGCTGCAGGCTGCATGGCGAGAATTTGTGGTGGAGGCTGTGCATTAACGTGATCTTTTGCAAGTTTACTCTGTAAAACTTTCAACATTGCAGGTATGTGATTGTCGATACTATCCGTCTTCTTTTGCGACATTGCCCAAAATATATTAATGCTCACCAACGTACTGTTTGCTGCAATTGCATCACTAGCTATTTTGGAAATAAAACTGATGAAATCTTCCGACGGATCATCCGCATCTGGCATTTCATCTTCGGGCCGTTCATCAGGTACAGCGTCAATGATACGTTTGAATAATGATCTCATGGTCGGATAGTCTTCTAATTTGGCGGTATCAGAATGTATTGCATCTTGTATTTCGACAACCTCCGTCTTGAGTGGTTTAATCAACAACTTTTGAAGTTGAGGTAATCTTGCCACAATCCAATGGTCAGGCTTGACATTCACAAAGACTCGCAGCATCTGCAGCGTATTGACGACTCGGATCAACCAAATGTCAAACTTCTCATCTTTCTTTGGCTCTGACATTAAGATTTGCTCCGTGATCCTAGGAAACATGGCATCTATATCTATATCATCCCAAAATCCTGGAGATAAGAATTTGTACAAGAGACCCAAAGATTTACGTATAATCTCAGCAACAGTCTGAGCAGATGGTAAGATTTCCGACGGCGTTAGATCAAAAGGACCAGAATATCTTTCTTGCCCCGAAGCGATGAATTGTACAATATATTTGATCAGTATTGTTCGACAATTAAGACTAGGAACCTGAAGGCGACCATTAGAAATATCAGATCCATTTCGAGAGGACGAATTATATTCTACTATCGCGTTTGATTCCCATGTCCATATCGTGGTCATCAAGCCTAGTGCTAATCGTCTGTGATCGAGTGAGGCATTCGGTAATTGACATATTCTGCCCAACGTTGGAATGATGAAATTTGTAAAGGCATCTCTCTGTTCGTAAAACAAATCAGGATGTCTGACAATGAATTGATAGATACATGTTAGTTGCTGAGTGTTGTTGGAATCTTCGCTGAGGATCTTTCTAGCAATGCGAGCCCATATCGCTGTGCGTCCTGGTATATCAGGTGCTCGTTTCCTCAAAACGGGTTCTAATATCTCCAATGCTTGAAGTACTAGCGTTCGTGCCTCGGCTTGATGACCGGTCAACAATCTACTGTATACTTGAATAGCAATCTTTGCTGGTGTTTCATAGGCGTTGATGAAGTAAGCCACGACACAGAATGCCGCAAACTTATTGATTACGTCCTCCAAACGGATATGAAGCCAAGCAAACATTATTATGTCTTTTTTCTGTTCGACTACAGCAATAGGATGATACTTGAGTATAAATGAAGTGAATTGTAGCATTTCCATTCGACTATGATCAACACCTGGCTGTACAAATTCCTCTGATATCTCATCAAGACTATGATTCTTCCATAATCGGCTATGTATTAGATCGATCATCGTCTTGTCGAGTAATGCAGATCTGTTAGGCGAATCAAAAACTAGATCCCAATTCTTTTGTGCATCTCGAGCATATATCGGAATAAGGACATTTCTGAATAAAAACTGCTTCATATATGGTAATTCCTGTCTGGAATTATAGATATCAAGACATCGTGTAATGATTGTCTTTTGTAATTCAACATCAGTACTACAAATGATGCTTTTATAAATAGCATTGTAGAGTGAGTGAGAGACAGTTACTTCACCTTGACTACAGCTTCTCACCAAAACACAAAGATAGTCGACATCATCTGGATGATCCATGATATACTTTGATAATATATCCATGGCTTTATCATTGCATCCATCAGCTGCGAGTCGAAAGGGACCAGCAATTGTACCATTTTTTGATTTCTTCAGCAGAGATTTTGCTGCCTCTAGTACTCTTGTTCGGAGAGCTTCATTGGCTAACAATTTTCGACCTGCCACCTCATCCGTGGTACAAACCATATGTATGATTGAGATAATATTGACTGCCAGTACATCCTCTTCTGCTTCATTAGTCCCGCTATTCAACAGGTCCACAAAGTTTTCGACTTCGCCAAGCTGAGTCCTGAGTGCTGCACCGCCAGGTACTTCGAGCAGTTGTGTTAAGAAACGTGATTTTGCTTGATCTTTGATGTTTTCGGCAAAATACGACCAAGCTTCGGCGGGATATTTGGTAGTGTATTCAAGAATAGGTTCTCGGAATGGAGTTATACGGGTCTTTCTGAGTGCTTCTTCCAGTCTAAGAATCTTGTCGATGATGCGCTTATAGACATCTTCCGGAGCCGTAGGTAGGAAGCGCAAAACATCGAATACAGACGCTACTATTTTGATCTTTGGATTATAATCAATCATCTGGAAAGATGCTGTTTGTAAGGAAGGAATATCAACCACATTCTTCAATAATTCAACCAAGTGCGGACCTAATTCAGCCTTGAAGTGCGATCCAAGTAACACAGCCAGACTCCTCATTGCAGTGATTCCGTCTACAGTTATCCTTCTAGACTCTTGCATGGTCTGCATAACTGGCTTCATCCCGACATTCAACAGATCTTTGTATACCTTTGGGTTAAGCGTCAAAATCAGTTCGAGACCTTCAATCGCAGTAGACTTGACCTCCTTGTTTTTGGAATGTATCCCTTTGTAGAAGACAAACAGAGTCTTGTTTCGAGCGAGTTGGAATTGCTCACGCTGGAAATCGGGCATTCGATAAGCAGCCATTAGAAGTTTATAACAAGCCACTCGAAGACCTCGAATAGATTCGGAGGCACGATATTCTGTAGATGTCAGTGAAAGTAGTTCATCGTCAGCGTCGGCCAAAGCCAAAGTTTCCATTATCGACCGAGCTAGTCTTTCATCGAAAAGGAGAACATCATTCCCTAGCCCGGCACAAAACGTTAACGCTTCAGTATAGCCAATCTGTACCGATGTTGGCAAAGCTCGTAATGGCTTGTTGAAAATATGACCGAGCATCAATTCTTTTACAGGTTTCACTACTTCCCATGTCTCCTTACCAAAAACTTCGGCTACTGTACTCAACGCATCTCGTGCAGCGCTTCGAACATGCCGATTTTGATGGGAAGTTTCCATAAGTATACGGTTAATGAGCTTATTCAGCGGAGATTGAGGATCTTGGACCTCTTCAACGTTCATCCCTTTTACAGTCCTTCGAAGAAGTATTTGAATTAGTTCATCAGCCTTTGATCGGATGCGGGCGGGCATGTCATGTGGAGTATCTTTGATCGAAAACATTAACGCAGCGATCATTTCATTTTGACGTTCCCGAAGCCATTCGTCACTAAATTTGAGACTACTGATTGCCAACTCCAGACCTTTTACACCTCCAGACTTTGTGAACCACTCTTCCTCATAACAATTGTGAGTAAACGTTGAAATCAGATGGTTGAAAAACGGTAGAGATTCGGTAAGCTCCTCTTTTCCAAAGATCAAAGCGGCAGTCGACCATATTGTGTTCATAGCTACCAAGGCTTCTTCTCTTACCGTGGCATCTTCGGATGCCAGAGTATTAGCAATGACTTCAGATATCAGTCTACTATCAATCACTACAGGGCCTTCTCCATCGAGTGTATCAAAAGGTTTACTCTTATGCACTTCTGAAGCGAATCCTCGACCGAATTCGAGAATAGTAAAATGTCTATAGATATTGACTAGGAAAGCAGAAATGTCATCTTTCAGTGCTGGTATAGATGTAGCATATACTGCACAGTTGAGGAGTTCAATTAGCATTTCCTGCTGTACATCTTTCTTGACTTCAGACTTATCCCGCTGTGAAACTGCAAATAGATCAACCTCGACGCTTTCATAATTTTTCGCGGCCAAATCTTGAGCTTGAAGCCGCAGCAATTGCGCGTAATCTGATTGTAGATTATCAGCACCGATCAATAATTTGATTTGAGATTTTATCAGATTAATAGATTGTTGCTTGTGATACAAATCTGATTTCTTGGCAGCAGGTAACTTTGGCACGTCCTTTAATCTGTCGATAGCTACTTGATAGCCAAGTCTGATGGGTAGAGGGTAGTCTTTATTTGCACCGATAAATCTGACGTCAAAACTTGCTTCATCATCGACATATGGTCTAAATTCCACATTCGGTATCATCGTTATGAATTTACGATTTCGCCCACCAATCTTTCCGATAAGACGCATGACATTATGTGAATACTCGTGCTTATAAGGAGCCGGTCGTAGATGAGAGAATAAAGCAGACATAAGGTCGTTTAACACCGGAGCCACAATTGGGTCAAGATAGCCAGCAGTCAAATTATCGATACAAAGTTCAAGCGTCCGAATTCCTTGAATGACAATATCCGAACTAGATCGCAGAGCCAGAGTGATTGGTCGCATCAAATATGAGAGATGCGGTATTAGATGACTCAATCGTGCTGGCATTGTCAAAGCGAGCTCAACATATAAATCACGATCGGATTGCTTTTTGGATGATGCCAGTAAATTGTTGAGAACATCGAGAAGCATCTCGAGAAGCGGTAATATTTCTTTGTACAATAATTCAAATCTCCCTCCTCCAATGCTCCTGAAAAGAGAGCGTAAGAGCAAAAAGTAATTGAGAGGTTCTGGAGCAGTGACAGAAAGCTCGATTGAACGAGTCAATATCGGTATGATGTGTGGTAAGATGACTATTTCATTGTGCTGAGCGAATAAAGTAATCGCCATAAAGGTTAATTTGAATATTCGAAGAATGACTGATGATGTTTGTACATCCGATGTACCAACTTCGTCGAGTTTTGTCATGAGGAATTGTAGAAGCATAGCACAGAACGGGGGAGAAGTGCTCTCACTTGCAAGGAGAAATTGTGGAATATGTAGTAAAGCAGAATGCTCACAGACCATGTGATAGAAGTGTGGAAGCTGGTCTTGAAAGAGTTCATAAAAGGTTGAAGGATCAAGATGGGAAAATATACTAGCAAATGCCTCGAGAAGTTCTTTTTCTTCTTTTCCGCTGCTCATCAAATGTTGGTTGAAGAACGTGGGTCCAGGAACTTCAGCAAAGTTCTCTGATGAACGGTCGGGATCATAATATCGAAACATTTTACACCCTTCGTGGAATAATTTGATAAGAATTTGTACTTCATCTGCACTGAATCCAAAAGCGAGCTCAGACCAATTAGGAGGCAGTATCGCTGCGTCGGGCATATCCGGGGGATTCGTCGCTCGGAGTTGGAAGAACATTGTTTTCAAATGTTGTACCATAGCTCGAAAGATATTTTTGTGGTCCTGTACGGGATCATGAAAACGATGTGTAGATGTTTTCAAAGGTCCAGCATCGAATATGTCGATTTGATCCCAATCAGGTGGCTGATCTTTCGAGATTAGATAAGTTTCGACAGGGGTTTCAACCATGTTATCAGATTTCTTCTTGCTGATCTTTACAGCATTATCAAAAACTCTATTCATACGTAGACACTTCTCCGCTACAGCATTCAGCACAGTCATTAGAAAATATCGTGCATCTTGTTTATCCTCTACTTTTGCCATACAATCTGCCATATTGAAAAGTAATTTTGCACTCATTATTTGAAAATTAGAACCTGGATCATCGTCGTTGAGATTTTTGCTGAAAACGACTATAGCTTTCCGTATTTGATTAGGAGTCAGCTGATCTCGTACGTGGTGAATCAAATCGGCGAGCATTGTATAGGCCAAGTAACGAGAGTTGTCGTGAACGGTCAATCCATCTCCAATCAGCGTTTGTTCGTCCATCAAATCATCAAGAACAGGCAGGAAAGCTATTCGAACGTTGAAGTTAACAGCATGTCGAATCGCAACCAATAATTCTTTGCGAGTTGCAGCTTTTTCTCTTGGACAGTCTTGAAGCAAACGTATGACAATTCCTGGAAGTTGTGGTATAAATCCTTCCATTATATCTTGATACGCTTTTAACAGATATGCGAGGAAACTCATGGCTTTGACTTGGGCAGTTATAAGATCTCCAAAAGCAGAGCGCTTAACGGGGTCCATGCCTATCTCTTTTGCAATATTTGTGAACCTCTGACCCTTTGCTGCGGCTTCTTCATGGCCTCGTTGTTGTGGTTTGGCCTGTATCATCAACATGTTTTTGATTCGAGGTAAGAATGCCTTGACATTGGCTGCAGCAAGTTCTCGATGAGCCTGAAGGATTGTTACCACAAGGATTGGACATTCGGCAATTACTTTGAAAGATTGCATAGCTCGTGGAAGTTGTCTAGTTTGAAGATCTGGATTAGCTTCTCCTGTGATGTTGATACCAGCTGTACTCGGGCTAGGAGGACGTGGGGAACTGGTACCGACAGGTGTGCCAGGGTTGACGTCCGACGCTACAGGTGGTGACAGATCATCAAATTGTTCTTTAGTTGCTGTTTCCATCGCGTCGAACAGTTCTAGAATAAGGTCGAGGAAAGGTTGGAGTTGTGGGGCACATGGGGTGGGATGATGTCGTTGTAGATCCATAATGATCTTGACACATATTATTGCATTCTCATCATTATCAGTCCGTATCAATTCCATACATTTTTCCATAATCTTGGGCGCGAATGTTTCCGACACTTCCGTTTGACTACATGGTACCTTGAAGAGAATATCAAGCGCAAGCTTCCGTATCCGTTGCTTCGGAGCTGTATTTATAAAAACTGGTGATTCATTGAAGATTGAAGTAAAGATGTTGAAGTATTTTTCGAGGAAAATGGCATAGTTTGGAGGTTGACAGTAATTGTCGAGACCATCTCGTATCTCAGCTAAGAGTTCGAATTTGGCCTTGAGGTCTAGTAGTACAATTAGTGCTTGAGCAATCGCGTCATATTTCATCTAAGATATCGAGATACATACCGAAACCAGGGTCGAGGAAAGAAGACTCGATATCTTCTATAGAACGCTCTGCCATGTTTGCGATCTATCTATGAAGCTATCGCGAATTATCTGGAGAGGGTGCGCTAAAACATATGTTCCATGTTAGATAATTGAAGATCCAGAGTCCTCATGCAATTATGTGCTATATTCTAGTATATCATGAAAAGCCTAAATTGAATCGCAGACTACTGAGTAATGAATGTCATGTATGCCTCTGAGCAAAGTAGTAGTCGTAAATACAGAGGACCGTGTTTGAAGAAGTGGTCATGAGGCAATATAAGGGAACAATTGATATTCGAGCGATTAACGACGTGCAGAAATGACCATCAGCAGGAAATCTTGAAATAAAAAAAACCATTTGTTGATTAGGCGGGGGACTGCTGCACTGTAAGTAAGAGATTAAGCTCAGGCTTTGTATGGGACGGCCCGCAAAGTCAAAGCAAGGGAACCACTTCGAACCATTGTTCAGATCACGTAAACTTTTATTGTGACGGGGAAGGATAGCGACCCTATTTTCTCAATTGATGCTGGACATTACTGTGTTCGCTATAGATAATATATTACATTCATTTTACACTTTCATGTTTGGATCAATGATATATCAGCCCCAGCTTGACGCCTTCGTTTGTGTTTGTGAGCAACATTTTTCAAAATCTGCTTAGTATTGTCCCATTTCTCGACAGTGTTTTCAAGTAATGCATTGTCCATTGTATTTTTGGACTGTAGTACATCTAATGCTCGACTCAACAATTCCGTTGCTATCGGATCCTGGGGATTCAGTGCAAGAGCCTGATGTAGCGTTGTCGACGCTTCGAACCATCGTTCCAACTCCATTAGAACAAGCCCTTTGGACGTGAATGCGGCAGCCTCATTAGTGCCATGCCGTATAACCTCGTTGAATTCGTTTAATGCAGCTTCAAATCGCCTACTTTTCCGTAAGGCATGTCCCAGGTTGCTACGCGTTCGAAGCCATGCTGTAGGTCTGGAACCTACATCTTCTGCATATTTAAGAGCAATCTGAAAACAACGGATCGCTTCATCAAGTAATCCTTCTTGATAATTTGTGACACCGAGGTCATTCAATAAAAGTGGATCTGTCTCGCACATGGCATATGCAGCGTTAAAATATTCTCTAGCAAGTACCGTATTGCCTAGTGATAGATTCTGCATGCCAAGAAACAATTGTGGTAGATGTGTACCTTGAAATAATCTAGCTGCTGTACTATAAGCACTGATTGCTTGATCATGTTCGCCTTCTGCCGCAAACGTATGTGCGAATCCTATCCAAGCTGGACCAAAGTGAGGGTCCATAAGTGAAGCTTTGGAAAAGTATGCACGGGCTTGAGAGATTTGATCAATCGCCATGTAGTAAGTCCCAACTGCAAGCCAGGTTGCAGGTTGTTCCGGGTGAGAGTCTGCAAGTTCGTGAGAGAGCAAAAACAGGGCGTTCTTGTCACCTTCTGCATCGAGAGCTGCTACATGTAATGGAATGGCTTCAAAATTAAGTGGATCATCTAGCAGTATCTTTGATGTGAGCATTAGACTATCTTTAAATCGACTGTTTGTAGATAGCAACTCTGCTTGTGCAAGCATCATACTTGCATTAGTAGCAAGATTATAATGTGTTGTCAAAGTTTCTATTGCAGCGACAAAGGCATCTGGTCTGCCATATTTGGAAAGTCTTGTAGTGTACAACATCTTGATGAAACTAGCAGCTTCTTGATCTTGAATACCTGATGTCATTGTTGTATCGTTAAAGTCTAGCGATTCGAGGAACTCCCATTCCTCTGTAGGAGACATGAGTTTATTCGTCATGAGCTGATCAAATGCCTCGAAACACTGTACATCTATACGCACGGCATCTTTGTAGCATGTCTTTGCTCGATCCAAGGCATTTTGTCTAGCGAAACAAAGTCCTCGTAGATAACACATGGCAGCCTCGAATTGGATATCTGAAGGTAACTCAAAGTCTCTATCTTCACTACGATCAACTCTATCCGAGCGTGACGGGGTTTTACCGGACTTTTGGGGGCTATTACGTGGTACGACATGCTGTAATTTCCTTCTGACCCGATCTGTAGAGGTAAAAAGATGTGAAGGATTCCTATCTCCAAGTATATTCAGTGCCTCATCAAATTGATTTTGTTTAATATGAGATAATGCCGCCAAATGTTTACACGAAGCATTTTTTAATACAAGACCTCTTCGAACCAGAATTCCCAACGCGCGAGGGTAATTGCAGTTGTCAAAGTATGCCTGAGCCAACCAATATGCATCTTTGTCATCATCTAAATACTTTAATGACATTTTCATGAATAGTAATGAAATTCTCGAGACTTACTCGTCAATGCTAACAATTTATCACCAACAAATATGGCGGTATCATATTGATGTTTGTTAAATGCATCCTGTCTCCAGTTCCGGAGATATTGTTCCATATAAAGTGATGCTTCCGTCTATCTACCTAATATACCATTTCAGTTAACGACCGGACATACGCTTCGGTACTATGCGAATTGAATTACTGTATGACGTGAAATTATTACAGTAACTTATGTAGAAATAAACAATGACGAAACAAATTTCGAGTGAATTTTATTTCCGTTCATCATTCCATCTCATTTCACCCCGCCATCTACCTATTCTCCATCTTGTGTAGAAAGGTTCAGTGTTTGCATATACAACTACAAAATCTACTACCCTCGACTCCATCTACAAACACCTCCCCTTCTGCTCTCTCCTATCTAACCCAACATGTCTGAACGAAAAGTTCTGACCAAATACTATCCCCCCGACTTCGACCCTTCCAAGATCGTCCGCGCCAAAGGCTCGAAACTCAAAAGCCACAAACTTCCGACGGTGACACTCATGGCTCCTTTCAGTATGCGATGCACAACCTGCGGCGAATACATCTACAAAGGCCGCAAATTCAACGCTCGGAAAGAAACGACAGACATGAAATATCTAACCGTGACGATCTTCCGGTTCTACATAAAATGCACACAGTGTAGAGCGGAAATAACGTTCCGTACAGATCCGAAGAACATGGATTACGAATGCGAGAAAGGAGCGACGAGGAATTTTGAGATTTGGCGAGAGTCGAAATTGGCGGAAGAGACAGAGGAAGAGAGATTGAATAGATTAGAGAGGGAGGAGGAGGAGAAGGATGCGATGAAGGATTTGGAGAAGAAGACTATTGATGCAAAGACGGAGATGCAGATCGCGGATGCGCTGGATGAGATAAGGATGAGGAATGCGAGGAATGAACGGGCAGAAAAAGAAGGTGACAGTAGTAGTGCTATTGTGGGAAGAATATTAAATGGTAATGATATGATGATTGATGCAGAGAGGGAAAGGCAAGACAGGGAAGACGAAGAGGCGGCGAGAAATGCTTTCATGACTGCTACTGGTGAGAAAATCAAAAGAATCGTCGATGATGAGGATGTCTTGAATAGCCCCGAGGACGAAGCACAGTCAAGCTCTATTGAAGCAGTTACAAATCATATAAAAGCAAATCCTGAAGTGGAACAACCACTGTTCAAAAGAATGATCAAGAAGAAAAAGGATTTTGGAGCGGCCTTAGGTATAAAAAAGAAACCGTCTTTAGTGTAAAATATACATGATGACTATTATTAATGATATTATGAAGAAAATGACCATTCAATAATGTTATGTTTCAAGTCTGGATTTAACAAGGTGTTGTTTTTGATCTATATCTGGAGATGACGATTAATGGTTGGCAGAAAGTAGCATAAGATTATCTCAACTTACTTTTTGGCCTTTTGGCCCCATCCTCCAACATGACCCCTGGTAACAAACGCTTGTAGCGTTGCAGTCTGCTTCGTTGATTAAGAGATTCTTTTGTTCTATATAACTATGACATAAGATCGCATAGTAGATCTTAGGTAAGCAGATCTGCTACATTCATTGGCATCTCATCAATCTGTGTCGAGTAATACTCTGTGTAATCATATTAGTCATGAATCTCCAATGTCTTGTGTATTATAAAGACATACGCTCAATATCTCGTAGTATCCTGACATCCTCACTTGTAACAAAATTAATGGCTACACCTTTTCTACCAAATCGACCAGATCTACCAATTCTGTGAATGTAATTCTCTCGATTACTGGGTAAATCATAATTGATTACTAAACTAACTTGTTGCACATCAATACCTCGAGCCCAGATATCTGTAGAAATAAGTACACGACTGTTTCCTTGTCGAAAGTCTTGCATGATAGAATCTCTTTCTTTTTGTGGCATTTCACCGTGCATGCTACTGACTGTAAAGTTTGCATCTCGCATCTTATCTGTCAACCAATCGACTTTTCTTCTCGTATTACAGAATATAACAGCTTGAGTGATTGTCAAAGTATCGTAGAGATCACAAAGGGTATCGAATTTCCACTCTTCCTTTTCCACTGAGATAAAGTATTGCTTTAGACCTTCGAGAGTCAACTCGTCACGCTTTACCAAGATTCTGACAGGATCAGTCATGAATTTTGTAGTTATATCCAAAACATCATGTGGGAGAGTAGCAGATACAACCACAACTTGTGTGGCAGGAGGTAAATATCGATAAACATCATAGATTTGTTCTTTGAATCCTTTGTTGAGTAACTCATCAGCCTCATCTAGAACCAGCATTTTGATATTTCGTGTGCGTAGATTTCTTCTTCGAATCATATCGGCTACTCGACCGGGTGTTCCAGAAACTACATGTTGACCATAATCTAATTTTCGAATATCTTCTCCGACATTAGTGCCGCCGATACAGGCATGACATTGCACATTCATGTAGTCTCCAAGCGCCATTATAACAGATTGTATTTGTGTGGCTAATTCTCGTGTAGGCGACAAGACTAATGCTTGTGATTCTCTGACAGCCGTGTCGATAACTTGAAGGATACTGATTGAGAATGTTGCGGTTTTACCCGTACCGGACTGTGCCTGTGCTATAGTATCGCGACCTTTACATATTTGTACTATAGCTCGAGACTGAACCGCCGAAGGAGATTCGTAACCATATGCATAAATTCCTCTGAGCAGATTTTCTTTTAAATGCATGGCTTCGAAAGTTGGAGCAACTGTAACTTCCTTTGAAGTTTTGAACTCCATCTTTTCGTCCATCTTTCGATCGATATCGCCCATATTGGAATTGATTGAAAATGAGACTGTCGAAAATGACCGATTGTAGGATTGATGGTGGTCGAGTGATAAAAAGATGTTGAAAAATCATTCAGCGTGTCGATTCACTCTCGAAATTTGTGCACGGACCACTAATCGCTATATATTTTTTGATATTGACATTTCCTCAGTAACGATTGATTAATTGGGATCTAGTCATATTCTACAATGCTGCTTGAGGATTTGCGATTGATACATGAAGATAACGAAAGATTAGAACAAGCCATTGCAGATCGTCTTCTCGATGAACCAAAAGCGATTCGAGATCGTTTGGAACGGGATCATCAAATAGCTACATTTCTGGATAGAATATATACTCAGTCAACACGTGCAAAACAAATATATCAAGACTCTACAAAGGAGCGATTACAAGAAATTGCTACGATAAGCACTGGAGATGCGTTTGCAGAATTTAATACGAGACTAAATGATGTAAAATCCTTTCACCGAAAATATCCTAATGGACCTGTAGAAAATCTAGAAAGAGCATATAAAAGACGGGCAGTAGGAGAAGATGCACCTGTGTCGGTAGAAGTCGACAACATGTTTACTGGTGAAGAGGCATATGGCCGTTATTTTGATTTGCAGGCTTCTCACGAAAAATTCATAAATTTACCTGGAATGAAACGACGGCCGAATTATCTGCAATATTTAGATACTTTTGACACCTTTGAGGGTTATCCACGTCCTGAAAAGATGAAGGAGCAGTACTTCCATTATGTTGCAGGTCTCGCTGGTTATTTGGAAGGATTTATGAAAAGAATAAAGCCGTTGGAGAATCTAGAAAGGATATTCATGTCGTTCACTTCTGAATTTGATGATGCCTGGGGAAAAGGACAAGTTGCTGGTTGGAAGATAGGATCTGAAAACGAGACGAAATCAAGTTCGAATGTACCAATGACGGAAGGAAATGGTGACGGAATATGGTGTAAAGATTGTGAAAAGGAGTTTAAAAATGATAGCGTGTATAAAGCACATTTGACGGGTAAAAAGCATATAAGAGCAGCTGAAATACGGAAGAACAGAGAAGAAGAAAGTCGAAAAGATACAGAAGGAGAAAATAATATAAGTAATGGTATCAATGGAACAACAATGAAGAAACCTGGATTACAACGAGTGAAAGAAAAGGCAATTGCCGAAAAGGAATATCGAGTCAAGAAACTAGCTGCTGCCATGTCAACGGAAAGAGCAGATACAAAAGTAAATGTAGAAAGAAAGCAAGGAATGACGGAGAAAGAACGAGCACAAGAATTAGAGGCTCTTTATAGTGAAGAGATTGCTCGAGCTGCGGGACAAGGTGGAGCTGATGCAGATGAAGACGATGATGATCAGAAAAAGTCCAATCCATTACATTTACCACTTGCTTGGGATGGAAAACCGATACCCTTTTGGTTATACAAATTGCATGGACTTGGAGTTGAATTCACTTGTGAGATATGTGGTAATTATGTATATATGGGTAGAAGAGCATTCGATAAGCATTTCTCTGAAGCCAGACATCTTTATGGATTAAAATGTCTGGGAATCATAAATTCGACAATGTTTCGAGAAATCACTGGTATTGAAGAAGCAAAAGCATTATGGAATAAAGTACAAGGTGACAAAAAGACGGAAGCATCACAAAGTGATAATGTAGTACAAATGGAGGATATGCAAGGTAATGTCATGCCTGAAAAAGTATATAAAGATTTGTTAGCAGCAGGTATGATATATTCATGAATGTAGTATATGCTCTCTTATTTTAATGATTGATGATAATTATGATCTTCAATATTCAATTACCTATTGATACTCTTGAGTATCTTTACAGCTTGTGCCGACTCTCCAATCTCTCTATATATAGTTACAAGTTCAAACAGACTATCATTTTTATTTTCACCGTGATCACCTTTTTTAGTATTTCTCATTGCTGTAGCTAGATCGAGTAACAAGACCTTTCGTATCTCTTCGATTCTCGGTTCCAATTTTGTTAATAAAGCGTGTGGCTCCATACTACCCATCAAGTCTGACAATTGCTTATACAATCTCGCCAAGTCAATTACTTTTTCCACTTCTCCCATCTCCTCTCCATCATGATCTTCTTCCACATTTTGACTATTAAACTCTCCACTCTCCAACTTTTCTTCAACCTCTGGTCCAATTTCAATACCCAATCTCTCTTCTAATTCTCCTACTCTTCCTACAACATCCACAATCCCCTCGCCTCTTCGTCTCAAATATCCCAACTTTTTCTTCTCTGCAATCAACTCGCTCATCTCCTCTCTGACTTTTTCCAACCCGTCTCTTACACCCTCGATATCCCTTTGAAACCCCAACACACCCACCTTCACACTCTCGATCCTTTCCTCTCCTCCCTTGAGTTCGTTGCCTACAGACATCAAGTCTTCGTATTCTTTATTAACCAAATCTGTCAACTCGCTTGAAATCAACTTTACCCGCGCGCGCAATTCAGCACGAAGGTCTTCGAGAGTCTGATGTCGGTTTTTTAACGTGGAGAGGTATTTTTCTGGTGTAAAGTTTGGATCTCGGAATGGTTCTCGAGGTAGAGGGAGGGGATAGGGGAGATCGTCTACTTCATCGGTCATTTCTGGTAAAGGTATTGTTGAATTTCGCGTAGGGAGGGAAAAAGTCGAGAGGTTTGATGTTCGAGGGGATTGGCCTGGAGAGAGGACCGTTTTAGTGTCCATAATTGCCATTTTGGATGATCTACACAATGATTGTAATCTATGACAGAAATATATTATTAGTAGCTCTGGAGTGGTCGTGGAAGTCGAAATACTATCACGTGATGAATCGAGCTGAAATGTTTGTTACAGAACGCACGATGACGTATTGCATGTTCTTCACATGGTAGTAATTTATGACACAAAGGGATTATATCTGGACGTATTATTGTCGTAGAGAATGCCATCGTTACCTGAGCCTGCATATCCAGATCTGGAATCAATGCTTACTCGTAGATTTGGACGAGAAGTAGCAAATTACTTTGGAGGTTCACCTTTAAACCGCCTCGGTTTTCTCAGAACAGATCATGTATTTCTGTCCAATGCTTTTAGACATCCTTCCACATCATTCTTGTTATGTGATAATCTACAACCAATGACAAATCCTGAAAAGAAACAGTTGGAGTTTGCAAAATATAGTGATGTGGAAACAATTGTAGGAGAAGATCCATATTCAGAATCTGAAGAAAAGGTTATTGCACAATATAACAGTTCGAGATATGTCCCACAGATGATATTTCTTGGAATAGATGAGCAGTCAGGGAGTGATGATGAGGCGGTATTCAGATATAAAGATAGACATGTTGGAACACCTTATTTTGCAGTCGATATAACGCCACGAACTTCTGTCAAAGAAGAATGTGAAGCTTTGATAAGAAAAATGAAAGACCGAGGACATACGTTTGCAAGTGGTCGAGTGATGGATTTGAACGCCAGTCATGGTTAGTCACCATGTCAACCTTTGGGTGCTTGAGAATGATCATTGATATAATTCTAGCTGCAATCTTTGCCGAGGCAAGACAATTGTTAGATTGGAACCAACGTAATCCTTTCTGCGCTCAATGCGGTCAACCTACTTTATCAACAAACGCAGGATTCAAAAGAATATGTCCACCTCATGACCTTGCTACTTTACCAACGACAGCAATATCCACTACTCCCCATCAAACTATCAACGAACGATCTTCTTGTGCTACCAGACAAGGAATCAGTAACATATCATTCCCAAGAACTGACCCTACTGTGATCATGGCAGTTGTAAATCATGCAGGTACTCATATCCTCCTCGGTAGAAACAAACGATATCCTCCATTTTGGTTCAGCGCCTTGGCGGGTTTCTGCGAACCTGCTGAAAGTATAGAAGAAGCTGTACGTAGAGAAACGTATGAAGAAGCAGGTGTCAAAGTAGCGAGAGTAGTCATACATTCTACCCAACCATGGCCATATCCCGCTAATTTAATGATTGGCGCTATTGCTCAAAGTTCTCCTGATGGTGAAGTAATTGATTTGGGTAATGATCCTGAATTAGAAGACGCAAGGTGGTTTCCTCTAGATGAAGTCAAGGAAGCAATGAGAGTAGGAACCAGTGGTCTTGACGATGCTGCTGGTCGAGAATACAAAGAGGGGAATTTGAGATTACCACCTCCAACAGCGATTGCTAATCAATTACTAAAAGCTGTTGTAGAAGGATATTTGACGGATAGTAAATAGATTACATACATGATATATATATAGTTTTGAATATATACTGTTTATAATATTAATTTACAGCCAATTCTTTCGACGCAAGACTCTGTACACTCTTAAACTCTCCATTCAAAGTCATTCCAGGACCATTCGTACTACTCAACACCACCTCGTGAACTTCCTTGTGATGTCCTGATTTACTCTGCTCTTGCGAACAATCCTTTCTGACCTGCGCCACAAAAAACTTTATATTCTTCTGCAGCTCCTCCGGCGTGAATCCAAGATGCCCGACACTCATACTGACCACGCCTTGTCGTTCTCGATAGATCAACGCACCCGCTACACTCCTCACCGCGCCGCCGACGTCCTTGACGACCGTGTTCAGCTTAATACTCGGCATCAGCCCTTTTGGACCAAGAACCCGTCCGAGTCCCGCCTTTGTAAGACTCGGCAGCGAATCCGTATGGCAGATCAACCTGTCGAACCCGAGATCACTGCCCGCGTCGCGGATCTTTGCAAACACCTCCTCTTCACCCACCATGGTCGCCCCTGCGGATCGAGCGGCCGTTGCGGCAGGCGAGTCCGGCCGACAGATGACCGCGACGCGAGTGTCTGCTTTGACAGAGTGTGGGAGTTTGATCCGACCGCGCGTGACGGGCCCGTTTTTCAGCGTCCGGAGACGGAGGTGGAGTTCGTATTTGGACGACGTAGGCGTGCGGCCGACTTCGCTTGCTTTGAGATATCTAGATTGACCAGATTAGAATTATTATTTTTCGTAATTGTAAAAGGAGATTAGAGAGCGGAAGAATTTACCGCATCGCGTCTAATAATGCGAATTGAGGAACTCTTGAAAGGTCGGCCAAGGTGTATTGGCCTCCTTTTTTCTTCTTTTTTGGTGCTTTGCGTCTTGGTTTGGTGGAGACGGAAGAGGTTTGTAAAAGTGGGAATCTAGGTAGGAGAAAAGTAGGTGGTAGGATTGCGATTGATGGTCGGAGAGGGAGGTTAAATGCATGACGGAGAGAGGAGGTTATGCTTGATCGTATCGCGCTCATTCTGTCTTATATAATGCTTTACAACACTGCAAGACTTATGGTCGAGAATATTATGAGGGTTGTTAAAAAAAGTGTGTGAGGTTGAGACGACATATCACGTGCATATATGTGGAGGAGATGAAGGGTAACTTATGTTATTACAGTAACCTATACTATATACAATCATTTATTTATTAATTGTCATTTGCTTCTTCTTATCTCGTCTCTCTTGTCTGGCTTTTGACTTTTCAGCTCTCGTCTTTCTCTTGGAAATCTCGCTCTCTACCCATTGACAGACTCCTTCTACAGCAGCAAGAGGTGTTCTCTTATGTAATAGCAGATAACCTTGAATATCACTTGGACTGAAAATCTGTTCTGGAATGGCCGCCGAGAATTGAGCCGCCAATTGAAGTATTTTATCATGGACCACATCTGCAGACATTTCTCGAACTACAGTATCATCCCCGCCTTTCTCCATTATCAGTAAACAAGGTTTGCCTTTCTCACTTTTTCCCACAACACCAGAGAATACATCCAGTTGGACTCTCCGTGGTGCAATTGTTGTAGATGTGGATACAGTCTTGAAATCAACAGCATACATTCTTGAAAATAACTCTTTTGATTGTTCTTTTGTCGCATTACTGAATTGGATTCTCATGTCAATTCGACCTGTTCGGATTAACGCTGCATCGAGGTCTTCAATATAATTTGTCGTCATAATCAATACTCTACCTTCAGACGTCGATACCCCATCGATTGCATTCAACAAACCAGAAAGAGAAATACCTTCTCCTTTCTTGGACGATTTCTTCCTATTCCGTTCTTGTCGTCTTCCATCCCTTGTCATCTCATCTTCATCAGTATCATCATCATCATAGTCTTCATCACTGCTATTAGCATGATCATCATTATTGTTATTTTTGCTGTTATTCGTATCATTATCCTCAGACTTGCTTGGCTGTACATTGCTCTCTTCAGAGACTGCTTTAGTCCGTTCAGCTGAGACAGCCATGATAGCCCTTGCAAGATCTTGAAGTGTCCAGTTTGTATTATTGTCAGGCTCTACTGGTGGGTTTGTTACGTGGTCGCCGTTTGTTATTACAGGCTTGACTTCAACTTTTTCCTCCAAGTTTTCAGGCTTGACTTCAACTTTTTCATCTAAGTTTTCAGACTTGACGTCGACATCTGTATTAGATGGCATAGGCTGTGATTTCAATCCATTCGTATCCTTAGATTCCTCACTAATCTCTCCAGCTTTGTCGTCCTTTATAATCACAGACTTCTCATCTTTCTCAGTCAACTCTTTTAACGCTCGATTCCGTTTGCGCTCAATAAATTTGTCTGGTCGTTTAATCCCTGCTTGATCGATATCTTCTAAAAGAACCACACATCGTCTAGGTAGACCAGCGAATAATTCACGCAAATCACTTTCAAGTAGTTTAGGATCATTAAGAGAAAAGCAGTACAAGTCAAGTCCAAAAATACCAGCCAGGGCAAAACTCAAACTTGTCTTCCCTGTTCCCGGAGGACCATAGAGTAAATAACCTCGTCGATAAGGTATACCTCTAGCCGCATACCAAGCTGGCGTTTCTGGATGCAGGAAATCGTTCATATCCTCCACAATCAGCCTTTTCTGCTCCTCATCAAGAATCACGGTATTCAGAGGTCGAGAGGGACGTGATCTAGGTCTTGACCAACCTGATCCATTCCATCGATCAGTACTTGGAGCATTTCTAACCGACGTCATATCTTTTTTATTGTTAGTTGATCCCAATTTGATGTCCTGGATGAGACTTTTGATAGGCGCTGTGGTCCAACTAACACAGCTAATCTCAAGATACTCCTGAGAAGCATCATTCCAGTAGCCTGCGCTTTGTTGGTTCTTTTCTTGACGCGAAACAGCAAAGTATCTTCCCTTGTGCCGTATTCTATGGGTTCCAGAAAATACTTCATAACGGGGTGGAATATTAGCTTGCCATGAACCGTAATTGAAATAACCCTCGGGACTAGTCGCGGCGATCGGAACGTCGGGCTCATCATCCTCGTCGTATCTATATTGATTCCGAGCATTTGTAGTCGCACGTAGAGTTCTTGCATTTCGAATAGTGCTCTGCTCTGCCAGCCATTCATTTATCGTTTCAAATAGATCATCTTGATCATTTATATGAATGGTCGATTGCAATGTGTTATTAAAGACATTGAGAAGTGCACGCCAAGCCCTGGTCAAAGCATAATATGCTCCATATAAGAATGCTGTGATACTGACCAGAACACTAACATCAATGTTGAAGTAATGATGAATAAAAGCGTGAATGAGGCTATATCCGGGAATGATGGCGTCTATCAGTGTTTTTGGCATGATTTGACCATGTTCCGCACTAGAATTCGAAACGTTTCTTGTGTCAGGACCTGCAAGTGCAGTCTGTCCAAGGCGTATGTAGTCCATGTAAAACACTTGAAGCCTTTCGTCTCGGTTTGTAAAAGTCAAGATATATTTTAGGCCTTTGATTAGGCAAGAACAGGAGTTGCGAATAGGAGAAGAACAAGGGCGATAGACAAATACTTATGCGATTTTCACAACAGATATAAGACGGTAGAATGAATAAGAGTCATATTGCAGAATTAAAGATCTACGCATCGAGCTGTGAGTCACCATGAAATATTCATCAACCATCAATTCTCGGCAGAATTATTATGAAAAAACTGCTGTTGGAAATTCCGGTGAGCGGTTTCTAAGCGGTGTGCAGAAATAGTCTACGGTTTAATCTTGATACTATTTCTATATAATCAGGTTCGTTTTCAGGAGTCAGGATACCATGTCTGACAAAGAATGAAAGTATCACACATGCTACTGTCGGTGAGAATCGTTCCTCGGCCAAGGCTATTTTCAGCTCAGAAGTGTCAAGTAAATAGAACTCGTCAACTTCACCATCATTAGGTATCGGCTTGATATCCTCCTCAATCTTCATTTCATACAAATATTGTATCTCTGGCTGTATCAATCCTACTTCAGAGTTCGATTTGCTATCTGCGCGATATATATAACTTATTATCCCACAAGCCTTTGCAGCTCTCAAAGTGAGTGCGCTTGATATTGATGCCTCCTCTTCTGCCCCTCGTACAGCGCATGCAAATGGTTTCTCTCCTGCACATATACTACCTCCAACAGTCGAGTCGAACATGCCAGGAAATGTCCTCTTTGTTTGTGCCCGTTTCGCGATCCAAATCTTATAGTCATCTACTCCAACCTCTTGGTAAGCCAGAAGTTGTATACCATATGAAACCGCTCCAAACAGAGGTACACCCGTACTCTCCATTGTCAGAAGTACACATCGACTTGGTCCATAGATATCGCAATCTTCTCCTTTCCATCTGCGGAGAATTCCAAATGTGTCCTTTTCTTTCTGAATCTTGAGCGTATCGTCCATGCGCAACGACAGCTCTGCATGATTTGATCCTGAAAGCTCTACAATTCGGTTTTGATGATCAACATTCCAGTACTCCGGCCATACAAACTTCCAAACGATGCTCGCAAGCATATATCCCATACATCCTTCAAAACCTTTGATTTTAAACTTGTACAAACCATTCCATGCTTGTGGATCATATGATAATCTATGACTATGTAAGATTTGATTTTCCCAGGCAATATAACTTTATGAATGCATCTTACTGGTCGCAAGTGAGAACGAGTTCCAAATTACTCTTGCCCATCTCACATCTCCCATCTGTAAAAATCAACCTGCAAAAGTCAAAATTGATGCAGAGTTAATTATTATTAGGTTACAGTATCCGCTCGGCCGTTGTTCCGCCATGGTAAGATTTGTGATGTATAAATGACACAGCACATATTTTACCGTACTAGCCGATCTTATTATCCGGGAGTTTATCAATCAAAACGACCCGAGTCCAATCTTGGAAGATATTCGTTTCTAATTGTTTCATTATTATTTCCATCTTCTGCACCAACGCACATTCTTTAGCTGTTCGATGACAGAGACAGACAGTACCGTAATTGAAAAGTGGGGTCGACCATATAATGCCACTTTTGACACAGGATTCTGAAGAACATCATTCCAACGACAATAGACCGAACGCAAGTGACGTTACTGTACCATATAGGGATAATATTGACATGGAGGATCATGATGTAGAAAGATCAGATCGACCAGCTTTTCTGGGTCCGGACACTTCCAAAGCGCCTTCATCATCGACAAATAGATTCACTAGAAGAATACCTCTACGACTTGTCCGCATCTGGGATGCAACTTCATTGTGGGTCAAAGGTCCCGATCCACCGCGGCCGTTCCAGATACATGCGATCTTCCCTTTTATACAACATGCGCCGCTGAAATTATTGGATAGAATAGCACCGAAGCAACCCCAAAAGATAGTCTTACTTATACTCTATTGTCTCTCTTGGTTGGCATGTTTTTCTGTTGTTCAGTGGAAATCATCCTTCGCCAGTGAGATACCTGGCTATGGTTCTCCAATGCGACTCAGCTGTGTAGTCAGCGTATGGGCGGATGGGGACGGATGCGGAATCAATGGCGATGGCTGCAGGCCATTTGCAAACTCATCTCTAGCTTTCAGATGTCCTGCGAACTGTGCATCAAAGCAAACCTATTCAAAACACGCGGTCGGTACGACAGAGGTCATATATAGAAATTTAGTAATAGGTGGTTCTCCGAATGGATCCACATCGATAGAAAGCGCTTTCTATCGGGGAGATTCTTTTATATGTGGGTCTGCAGTTCATGCTGGGTTCATCTCAGATCGGACTGGTGGGTGCGGAGTTCTGGAATTGATCGGAGAGCAAATGAACTTTCCTTCGACAAGTTCTCATCGGATCAACTCAATTGGATTCGATTCATATTTCCCGTTATCATATAGGTTCAAACCTGGTACGCAACGACAATGTCAAGATCTCAGATGGCCGACACTGATCGTCTCATCTATATTTACGGCTATATTAGCTTTATCCACTACGTCGCCGAAAGTATTCTTTACAGTTACATTTGTCATATTATACGCTACTACAAACTTAGCGACAGATCCGCCAACATACTCAAATTACTATGAATTGGTTTCCGGTGCATTTGCAAAGTTTCTCCCCGCCTGCTTCGCCATGTATGCAATGTATATATTTGCGGTTCGCAGAACCCTGACAAATCTTGACGCTCAAGTTGAAAAAGCATTTCTATGGTTGGGAGCAGCGTGGGTTGGAGCATTGAACAATTTTACTTTTGATAAGATACCACTGCAAAGATTGACACCGCATGATATCAAAGCCCAACCTGGTGCTATTCCTGCTTTAATCGTAGTGGTACTCGCTATTTTTGCTATAGCTTTATGGCAAGCATGGTGTTTCCGTATAGAGGGACGAGCTCCACGTATGTTGGGACTCTATGCCGTATTGGGCGGCGGGTTATTGTGTTGTTTGGCTATTCCAAAGATGAATCTCCGTATCCATCATTATATTTTAGCACTTTTACTTCTACCTGGAACGTCAATGCAAACACGAGTAAGTTTAGCGGCACAAGGTCTTCTCGTGGGACTTTTTGTAAACGGAATTGCCCGATGGGGATGGGCCTCGATATTACAGACACCTGCTCAACTATTTGCAGATGACAATATCGGTTCCTTACTACCTGTAATTACGACACCGATCATTGCCGTTTTAAATAATACCATTACATTTACTCTTGGACCTTTGCCAATCCGTCCCGACGATGGTCGTTCATACGATGGTATTTCAGTGTTAGTCAACGATGTGGAAAGAATCGTAGCATATTCTGATGGATTAGATAACTCAGTGTGGACAAACAATGTAAATGGAACACGAGACTGGACTTGGACAAGACATGTAGACAATCTACCAGAATATTTTAGATTTGCATATATGATGGGTAGTACAGCGGCAGATTATACCCAAGCAGGTACATGGTTACCAGATGGGACATGGAAGCAGATGGCCAGTGGGCCAAGCTAGATTTGCTTTGCAAATGTAAATGGCAAAATATATACGCTATATATATATGATATGAAATGAACGAAATCTATACAATCGACTTTTATCATCCCATTGATCGATTGTTCTGATTGATACTCAAGGAATTCACAACCTGGCGCATTGTGACTATTTTGTCTGATTGAGCGTTTTGCATCGTAAAGTGGATTTGGGTCTGTCATGGCCACATTTCCGGGAGGATTTGGTAGGATTGCAAAAGGATGCTTGACGGATTTGAACTATTCCCCATTTGGCTTAACTTCGGCTCCTCCCGTCACTTCTCCGCATTTGGGATTTGGTGGCCAGCTCCTTCTCCGCGTTTACTTTTGGACTTGGCCAGAACGGTGCCGCTTGGCAATCCATGCCAAGTCAGGAGCAGATTTGCGGCCACATCTTTTCAGCTTCTTTGCAGCATTTCGGAGGCGTACCTGGATATATACTCCTTAATGATTTTATGTTGACTAAGCAAGGAGAGCAAAAGATCTTGCGCACATACTTCCCGACTTTGAAGGGCAACTGCAATGTAGGAGGAATACCGAGAAAAACCATGATTGTCCAAAACTCATAGAAATCCTACAGCGGCAACGACGGGATGACGACATTTGACGGGCTTAGAACCTAACCTGTTTGAAAGTTCTCGCCAAGGGTCTCCAGAATTTGACCCCCACGCTTTTTTTGTGGCATCCTGCACATATGTTTTTTGACTCTAGGATTTGTACGGGACGGCGAGATTCCTTTGCATCCGCCGACGCTTGTCACTGGCAGGATCCAAACATATGAGGATATACACTTAAGAACCCTCCCCCAGTTTATTTTTTCCCCTTTAGCTAACAAATGGTATTTTCATATCGTGCCGCCTCCGCAATTATTTGGTCTCTTCATTAAAGACTGTTTGTCTCCTCACAGTCTTCCACTCCTTAGACTGATGCATGGATGATGCACTTTTCTTTATTTCTTTTGTTTTTCTTAACACTTATATTACTGATTGATTGTATACCGTTTACAGCACATGACGTTCGATTTCCTACCCCGATCAACAAACCAAAATTCCGGTTTCATCTCCTACAAAGTACAACATGGCATAACACACGACCTGTCAACGTACCGGCAGGTGTCACACTTCCAGCTAGATGGCTACCACGAGATGCAACAGGTAGCATAAGCACTAACCCATACATTCCTACAGGCAGTCCTACTAATCATACTGTCCCATGCGTTGAAACAACAGTTCCAGCTAGTAGTAGTTCAGCTGTACCAAATAATAATACACCATCAAATCCGAAAAGTTCTCCCAAGTCATCACCTGGTGCTGGGGCTGACAGACCTGGATCTGGCCGGCCTGGCGGGCCAAATAACAGTGATTCGACAGGGTCAAGTTCATCTGATGACAGTGCCAGTGCCAGTGAATCGGATTCGGATGATGATTATAGTAGTTGTAACAGTGATAGTGATGAAGTCACACTAACCAAAACCGTCAAAGTCTACAAGACAGCCATTGTTGAAGTATTTCCAATTGTCGAAATCGGTTCCACTACATCATACACGACTAAGCCAGTCGTTGTCACCGTGGTCAATACCTGCGAGGTCGTCAACATTCAAGTTACAATACAAGCAACAGTCATGTCAAGTAATGGTGGTTTCGCAACAGTAGGTTATGGAACAATGGGAACTTCAGCTTCGACCTCAGAATCATATAGTTCTTATTCCACCACATCTTGGACAACGGTAGGTGTCGTATACGTTTCTTCTTCTACATATCTTTCTACTTCCATATCAACAAAAACACGTTTCGTTACTGACACTATCAAGCCTACTCAACAAACAAAATCAAAAGCGGTCTTACAGTCCTCGAGTTCAACTATAAAAGAGACCGTACAATCTTCAAGTCCAAAAGCAAATTTAAAAGCTGTTGAGCAGACTGATAATGAAGTATCTAAAAAGACTAGACCCGTTCCCAACACGACTACTTCATCTGGCGTACAAACCACTGCTCCGCCACAGGCAGAGACAACCACTACTACTCCGCCGACTGTAGCTCCGCCGACTCCAGCTCCCCCTGCACAACCTGCGGCTTCCACGGGTGATACTATCGCTGGTTTGGCCGCAGCTAATATTAAGCTTCATGTAGGTAATCCGGCAGCTCCCCCTGCTGCCCCGGCAGGTCCCGCTACACCTGCTCCCCAGGCAGGCTCCGCTACGCCTTGGACAGCGCCAAAAATGACAAGCGCTCCAACTGCCACACCGACATGTCCAAGTCCTGCAGACCTTCAAACTAGCGCTATCGTGAAGCCTTTACATCCGCAATATCACTTTGATCTCAACATTGTAAACAATCACCCAAACGAGGCCGTCTATATATACATTGAAAGTCAGTCTTTTCAAACTAGTGACGGTAGAACTCTTCCTGTACTTCTGGGACCGGATTTAGAATGGCGTAGCTCCAAAAACCCAAATGGCATGACTAACGCGTCACAAGCTTATGTACCAGGTCCTGTATGGGGAACGAATAAGAAATATACTATATACGGAGATATTCCATCGTCTCGAATGTATATTTCGGTTGGGGGCATCTTGAACTGGGGTACAAATGGGAATACAGGGCTTGCCGAACCAGTGATAGCAGGTGATACGAAGTTTGCCGTTGTCGAGTTGGAAAGGAGTGGTACGGGTATATTTGCAAACATTGGGTATGTTGATTATGCGAGCTTACCTCTTGGCATTCGTTTGAACTGCTATACTGGACCAGATTTACAAACAATAGACACAAAGTCACCACCTATTAGCGCATCTGGAATAACTAGGGACGCAGTCGACGCGGTTTGTCAGGCATATAAGAATCTTCCAGACGCTTCTTTGTGGATGGAATCTTGTCAACAAGACGACAATGGTAAGTATGTGCGTATCATGTCGCCAGCAAACTCACCCAAACTCATCTCATATCTGGATGACTACATCAATACTGCATGGAAAAGATACGCCACGACTGGGGCTGGAGGTCTAGGTGACGTTCTTACACTTAATCTTCCGAATAACGGAGTTTCAACGTGCACCATTACATCCGATCAAATCATGCATTGTTCCCGTTCGCCCGTACCTTATGTTAAGCCCAAGTCTCTAGATGTCTATGGCTGCGCTAGCGGACCTTTCGACACGACTACAGCGGCACAATATACTTCTGACCCTGTCGGGTGGGGAATCCACTTGAAAATCGTGCCAATCCTCTGTGCAGCTTTTTGGCGAACTCTCATCAATTTGGATGGTACGCAAGGTTCCGTCCAGCCTTCGCTAGAAGGTATTCCATATACCGCACCGAAAACCGCTCAATATGGTAAGCTATTACATTTACATAATTCTGATGGTTCAGGTTATACATTTCCATACGACGATGTCGCTGAAAATGGCGTGGCAGTCGCGGGCTGCGCTCAGTGTGATTATCTCAATACATTGACCGTAGTAGTAGGCGGACCCATGGGTCAAGTTGTTCCCGGTATTTATGATACCTATAATTACTACTAAACATTTAATCATAGTTTCTTTTACGATTACGATTTGGTGGTGGAAAATATAGGTAAGCCAGTGATTTATTTATTTTCTGTTTGGTGTTTTTTCATTCTTTTGTTGACTTTTATATAATAATAATAATACTAATAACATTATAATAATATTAACGGTACACATATAATATATCTACTTTATTGAAAATATACATATGATTGAATATCTATCTAACAATGGTGATGTGGATTGTTTGATCTTTTCATGCACAATAATCACATGACTTGATCGGAACTTTGTCAAAATAAATGACGCAAGATTATATCCTCCTTGTTGAATGTATAGCCTTTCGTCAACCATACTTGTGAATTGTTAGTACAGTAGACGAGCTGAAATGTCTATCAAGTACGTGTGTGATCATTCAAGTCTATGTAGAGTACTGACGAGTTTTCTGGTCTAGTTGGGTTATGCTCCCCGCCGAGCCATGCTCTATTTCTACAACCAATTTGGATCACTCGACCCGGGGAGTTGGCAGACTTTCGATTCCATTCACTCCTCTGTCTGGCGAATCTCTAGTTTACACTTCTCCTGGAAGATCATCGTTGTCGTTGGCAACGTATAGTCCGCCATCTTCGAGTACCGGCAGCCATGTATATCCCGCCAATCGACCACCAAGACCTGAAAGTCAAATACATTCAGATTCGCAAAATCCCTCCACACAACCTTTACAATCTTCTGATATCCAACAATCAACAGAATCTCAACCACGAAATAGATTCTCCTTACAATGTAATGACGGCAGACTATACCTAACAAACAAAAGAATCGTATACCTTCCATCAAAAGGCGCTAATGTTAACATGATTTATAAGCCTGTTGAATCAGACGTTCAAAATGGTGTAATATCCACCGTCGGCTGGTTCTTAGGTCTCAATCCCAAAATATCCTCCTCCGATCGTAATAACGTCTCGAATCCCGAGCCCGTCGAACATGACTTTACTCGCAAACCATTCTCCTCCTTTGCCGCACCAATGACCCACGTTTACGATTCTCACGTCGAAGCACCATGGATAGGACCTAACATCTGGACGTCTTCCATCCGTAGTGTAAAAGGCGGCGGTCTACCACCTTTCCACATCGACGCCGACGGTGACAATGAAAATGAAAGCCGATTACTAACGGACGGTCTGTTTGAATTAAGACTAACGTTTTACGAAGGAGGCGCTTATGATTTCCAATCGGGATATGAACGAGTAAAGGAGAAACTAGCGGTCGTTATGGAACAGGCACGCGCTAGAGCTTCTTCGAACCGAGATCAACATTCTTCGAGAGACGTTGATGACACGACTAGAAATCAAACACAAGATACAAGTGGTAGAAGTAGAAATGGACGTGGAATAGATGATATGATACTCCTAAGTCAAGCGGATGTTATCGTGGAGGATCTACCGGCTTATGAACAGGGAGAATATCAACTTGAGAACCAAACTCGACAACTTTCGAGCGGAAATACAAACACTGTAGGTACGGTTGGGTTGGCAGTCCCAGGGAATGAAGGATTGAATGCGAGTATAAGTCAAGGAAGGAGTTCGAGATCTCCAAGGACGCCGATTCCAGATGAAGCCCCTCCTGCGTATGACGAGGTGCAAAGAGAGGTATTACAAGACGCATTCCTTCGACGTGAATGATCTGTGATATAGATATTTCTAACGACTGTTACGGATTTGATTGTGGATGGCTGTGTATTATAGAAATCAAGACGACATTGTCAATGATTGTTTAGATAAATCATTGACTGGGAGTGGTCCATACGATTGGAGAAGAATCACTATTGATTGGGCAACGACAACATTACTGAATGTGTTTGTACACTAGGTCTGTTCATGTGGAAGTATGTGAGAGTAGGAGAAGAAGAAGTAGAAGGAGAAGAAGAAGAAGAATAAACACCACTAATGAGATATGATGAGTAATTTAATGACAATAACATAACGAATGGTCCTTGAAATGAATGTAACTTTATTAATGTACTACTACTACTTCGTAATATCATATACATTTTTCTTGAACTACCCGTCAAAGCTCTGTCCACCACCGTAACGAAATCATGACTTCATATGATTACTTGATACCAGGTCGTGATATCTTGTTCAAAGGCATTCACATTTTATATACAACTTACTATTCAACATACATCTCCAAGAACTGGATAACAATCCACATCTATCAGCTATACACCTACGATTTGATAACGATTCCCTTTCAAAAATCAACCTTAACGTTGTATTATATATCAAAAGAGTGTCTACACATCCTACTTATATTCTTACAAAATCATGTCAATATACATTAAGATACTAGTCTAGTCTAATTAGACAAGTCTGACAAAATCTCCAAATTCTCGTGCCAAGAAACTTTTCATTTCAACTCGATCATATTCTCCTTCTTCTTCTTCTTCTTCTCCTTTTTCTTCAACCGAGTTGACGACAGCAATATTCTGTGGTTTTTCTATTTGATTTTCAGAATTCTTATAAAGATCATTTTTGTCAGATGTCAAATCTGTCAATGATATTTCGTGCCCTTCATATTCATCTTCAGAATTGACGGGATCTTTTGACGAGAATATATCATCATCTCTGAAATCATCAGAAGTAAAAGTTGGTTGTAGCAAGCCAGGTTGGTGAAGAAAAGGTATAATCGAGTCGACAGCCTTTTCACCCAGAGTGTTTCCAAGTTGTGCTTCTACGTCTACTTGTAATGTGCTGGATTTAGTCGGTTCTTGTGTGTTTGATACAAGACATTCGTCTACATCATCCAAATCAATAAAATCGTCCAAATCATCAAAACCATCCGAAAAGGTTTGTTCATGGACCCGATCTTGATGACGCACACTGACTGCCTTGACTACTCCGTCTTGCATACTTCTAGCACCAATTCCATTCAAAGTCGACAGTTTTATCTCAATCTTTGCTTTTTTTCTTGGAGGACTTTTTTGTGATAGATCAATCTCCTCTATATTCGAATCCGAGATTGTCTTTATACGAACGGCAACTGGCTTCGTTATAGTCTCGCTCATGTATGGGACCTCACTTTCACCCCGACCAAGATCAACGTCTTTGGATTTGTCAGACTCGATTGTAAAGTTCGTATTCGGCGCTGTTGGACGTTTACGCCTCGCTCCCTTCAAACCATCTTTACAACAAACATGAGAACACTTTGATTTTCCACTACATTCATGATTACATTTTAATCTACCATTTGGTAATCTGTCTGTGTCTGACTTATCCACCGATTTTATCTCTTGTTCTAGAGATTTTGACGATTCTATCACTTTATAGTCATTATTGGGTTTTAGAGTGCAAGTCAAATCATAATCGTCACCAAAGTCTGTGTTGTCAGCCACTTCTTCAAGAGTACTCATATCAATGGCCTCTAAAGTCTCTGAAGTCTCTGATAGTAGTCGTTTTGCCGTTGTAAAGCAAGACTGGGAATCCTCCAACACACGAGTCTTTTTCTGCTTCAATGTCTGATCAGAATTATGTAATCTGGACGACAGATTAAAATTGGTCAGATCAGGAACATTCATGTCTCGAAAGACTGATGGTTGTATGTTTGGATTTATTATGGCCACTTTTTCAGTTCCAGCTATGTTCGATCAGTATTTAGGCATGACTTTTTCATACTTGACATTTTGACATACCAAGACTCGCACATGCTACAAAACATCTTATTCGTTGCTCATCTTTTGTCAAAGTCGCGTCAAATGACATTTTATAGCCAGATATGTGATCTATTTTGTCAAAACTAGTGCTCAACTTATCAGAAGTCATCACATCAACTAATTATCCCCACGATGAACTTACAATATCCTTTCGAATTTCATGATTCGTCCGTCAGTTGTGTCGGCCAGGATTGTTAATTCTAAACTTTGCTTCTTGAATACATTGACTTTCTTCTCATTGACCAATTTGACTATGACCACACATTTGACGGTTATTGGCGCATTCCTTTGAACAATCTGAAAATGTTTGTCAGCTATATCAATTCAGAACTAGGAATACGACTCACAGGTTTACCACTCATGGACAACGAAATGGCCATCTTTGGAAACATCTTTGCTTGGCCAATCAGATTAATACCAAATGGTGGCCCTTTTCCACCCGCCGCTTCGATATCGTGTTGTGACGCGTTTATAAATTCATCAATGGTGGTGATGTTTTTCTTGATCAAATTACACATCATCACAGCCCCGACTTTGTCGATTTGTCTTAGAATCAAGGCTCCGTCATCCCATACGGAAGCTTCAAGACTTCGTGATAGCAAAAGTGCGGAATTCAGCCCTATGGAGTCCTTCAGATGTGATTGACAATCGACCACACATCTCACCAGACGTTTCAATACACGAAATATAATCCATTGATCGGCTAAAAAAGAAAAATCGGTAGACTTTTTAGATTTTGCTGACCTGTCCGTCTCCGTAATATCGTTCAGTACACTTTGCACGATCAAAGAGATTTTCTGGTAAAGTTGAGTGATATCGCCCTTGCACTTGAACCTGATTGAACCATGTGCATTACGTTCTCGAAAGAAAGATCTCTCTTTTGCATAAAACGGAATCTCACGCAGTTCATGCGCCGAACAAAGGCAGTACAACTAGACACTTATCAATGGAACGGATTGGTGGAAAAAATACATACAAACTTACCACATCCTTAATGTTTGAATTCTGCGGCAATCCAAGTATTAGTTTCATGGTTTCATATGACACCGAGTATTTAGACATTGCTATTCCAAACGGTGTTGCAATCAATCTCGGCGTTTCTTCTAATAGATCTTGTTCAGCTAGCAGATTGATTGCGGTGTTACAAATCCTTGTTACGTTAGTATTCAAATTAGATGTGATACAGCTCTCTTTATCTTCATAATACTCTGGATTGACTTTCATTCGAACATATAGAAATGTGCCAGCCAGCCATTTACAAGCAGATTCTTGGTCAGTGATGGTTCCAAGCCCTATTTCAGCATTTACATGTTCCAATAGATCTAAATGTAACCTCGTAAATCTGTCAGTTGCAACTAGACACATTTCTACTGATATACAAACCTGCTTTCAAGTACTTGTGTACTAGTCTTCATATTTCTATAGGAATCCACTTGACGCGAACGTGTCAATATTATACATTTTGCAGAATTACCAAATTGTGGTCGACCAGCACGGCCAATCATTTGCAGGACATCGAGATCAGACAGCTCGGTCGCTTTGGAACCGTCATAGCCAACCGTGCCTTTAATTATAACTGTATGACATGGCAAATTGACGCCAACAGCAAGAGTCGAAGTGCAGCAGATAATTCCTAGATCGCCTGCTTCAAAAGCCTTTTCAATTTTGATTCGATCTTCGCTGTCAAGTTTTGAATGATGAACAGCAAGGCCAGCTGGGGCATATTCTGTACGAATCAATAACGTAAACAGTACTTACTGATGATGAGATGAAACGTCAGTTGGACTTACTATTTAGGAATTGATTTTTGAAGCCGAGGCTCTGACGCGGATATCTCCAAGGTTTCATGGTATTTGAAGACTCATCAAATAATTGAGCCAATACAGCTACTGTGTCTTCGCAGGACTTTTTTGTCATGCAGAATATGAGCATTTGCTTGTGTCGTGCATGTGCTAAAACTATCTGCGGAATTCTAAAATTCAAATGGTTAGAAACTTCAGTGACATACAAGACGTTAGAAACACATACTTCTTGGTCAGAAAATTATCAAATGCGTGATCATTCATATTCTCATGATTAAAACCCTCAATAAATCTGTCAATCTTCACTGGTCGAAATTCTTCACCAAAAACCTCCAACAAAGCAGGAGAGCAAGGTTGGTTTACACTTTTAGTCAACCACGTTGCAATATCTTGAATATTTGGTATAGTCGCACTCAAAGCGATAAATCTAACATCACCAATAGACTTCATTCGCGACACAATTACTTCAATAACAGTACCTCGATCACCTCCAAGCATATGAACTTCATCAATCATGACTAGTTTTATGAGTGCTACAAGTTTACGATGATCTTTCCATTCACGCGTGATAGAACCCCATTTCTCGGGAGTAGTGACAATTATATTCGACCTTTGTACAGCTTTGAGTGAATTGTTTTCCGAATCGCCAGTAATCTCTTCAACATTCATTCCAAGCTTAGCAAACTTTTTGGCCCAGTCCCGTTGACGTTCAGAACACAAAGCTTTTGTTGGTGCGAGGTACACTACTTTGTGGCCCAACGAAGGAGTATCTATCATTGTTTTACAAATGGCCAATTCGAAAATGACCGTCTTACCACTTCCTGTAGGAGCTGAAAGTACAAAGTTATCATTTGTCTGTAGCAATACCGGCATACATTTCGATTGAACAGCATTAAAGACAACATGAGGGAAAATCGAAACGTATTGTTCGGGTAATATGTCAGCAGGCGCAATCAATTGGATATTTTGAACCATGGGATAGCCCTTGACGATCGCGGTCGGTCGGATCGCAACAGGTCGTGGACACGGCGTATCATTAATCTGCGTTTTGATGGGTTTGTAGGGTCGTAACGATTCCCCAGAGTTGTCAGGATTCCAGAAGTCGGTATTCGCCGTTCTGATTTGCACTGGTCGCATCTGAGGACCTTCTTGATATTGCTCATGTACGAAGGATGCCAGCCCATATGGCTGAGGAAAGTATGATGGTACATCCATGATAGTATGATCGTATCCGGCCGGTGGAGAGTGAAATGGCTCTGTTGTAGCTTTTTGCCTTGGAAGAAAGTCTGCTCTCAATTTCAGAAGATATCTGAGTATGCCAAACAAGAAACTTACGAGGTGAAACTTCGGTGTTTTCATAATGTCGGTCATGCCATTGTAGATCATCCAGATGACTTTTTCGACCACTCGATGGTATCAAGGTTTGAGACTTGGCAGGGCGCTGTAGATTCTGTTGTACTATCGGAGGCCGTGTCACGTTCCATTGCTCCTGATACTTGATACCTTGCAGTAGATTCGTAATTCTATCAGCCATGAATGGACAACTGATCTACACTCGCACAATACAAACACTGTATAATATCGAGGACAGTAATAAAATATAATCATGCAAGTGCAAAATAAAGTTTGTCAAAAGCTCAGAGAAAGTTCGCCACAAATTCAAGTGAAATACGTGCATAGTCATAACATACAAAACAACGAAATGTAAATTGGAAAAAGAACTTGGTATGATTGGGGTATCCCTAAAATTACAATAAACACAAACAAGGAAAAGTTTGTGAAAGGAAGATGATATGCAATAAAATAGCAATGCAGGTATGACATTTTAATCGTCAAGTCTAGCCATATTTGTAGGTCTCCTCATATTTAATGGTGTTCCAGGTCGGCTTGTGGTTACAGATGTCGCATCCGGTGTTGCCATTTTCCTCCGTTCAATGTCATACATGTCATGATCATGATTAGAATATCCATCCTTGTTATCGAAATTGACAATCAATCTCGGCGGTCTAGGTGGTACACTGGAATCTGGCTGATTGTAAAGATATGTTGCACCCATGACTATAGACGTTCCTAAAATGAACTATACAATGTTAGTGAATCAGAAAAGGCATGTAGAGACAATAAACTACGTACAATCCAGCTTATGTGAAAGTCGGAAAATATGACACTGAACAAGAAACTGAGTAGAATACTTATACTAGTCGCAAAGTTTTTGGCAATATTGTTTGTGAAACTTATTACAAATGACACAAGGATACCCCCACTAGCTTGCAGGACGATAACGAACAAGACCAACCAATTATAGCCTGCAAAGAAACCGTGCGTCGAGATTTGTCGCGCATCGTTTGGGAGCATAAGAAGGGATAATGCTGGAAACAGTGAATAAAAAGCCAATTGCAAGTTCCTGACACTCAAAGAAACTGGGCGTCTTGAATTTTTCAAAACTTTCTCAAAGAATACTCCTGCAAATCCTGAAATAATGGCCATTGTCACTGTCGCTAATACACCAATTGTGACATTGATTTCAAACTCGCCCCCTTTAGAAGCTTGATTCATACCTTCATAAGACGCAGATCTGCGGATCAAGGAAGTCCAACTCTGTATATGATCGATTGTATCATTCCTGATTGACCTACTCATCATCCTCGAATTTCTATTCCGCCTCAAATCTTCCATCGTTATCGCTGAGTTATGTGATGCCAAGGGGATTTGTATTAAAACAATTCCAACCATGAGTAAAAACAAAGACAGCCATTTTCGTATGCTAAAAGTTCGATTCAGAAGCATAATACTAAACACCGCAGTCGTCAAAATCTTCAATTGACATAACACCTGTACAGTCGCCGCATCCAGGTTACTTATGGCAACATATTGTAGTGCATCTTGTAAAACGTATAAGAACCCTGGTATTGCCATTTTCCAGCCATCTTCTGAAAACACATGTTGTACCAAGTTGGTGAATAGAGTCGAGACAGTGATATCGACGGGTGAGATTTGTGCAAGGTCGTAAAGCGCAAAACTTATTGCAATTGCGAATTTACAGACCTCGTTCAAAAAGACGGCTGTGGACGTGAGATATCGGTAACCATTGACAAGGGGCATGATTCGGGAGTGATGCATGAGCTGGCGATATAATCGTTAGTCAATCCCATGTATGTCTTACGTAAAAAGTGATATTACGAGCATTGCTGCCGAGTTTTGCACCACCAACTGGAATAAGATTCAGTATCTGAGCAGTGACCGATTGTAAAGGAGTTACTATACCAGTATCAACAGACCTCGAACCTTGGTCAGGCCTAAACGCCTGAGATGGCTGCTCGAGTCCATCAAAAGCCTGCTCTGTCGTACTCAATACATCTATCTTGTCAATTGTAGAGGGGAAATTGTGATTCATTTTTTTTATTGGGCTCATTTAAGGAAATGCGGGGATACCATGATTCGGGGTCCGTCAATCCACACTAATGGGAAATGAGCTGCTCAATTAGGGCAATGATATAATGATACGAAAAGTGATTGATTTACTTGATCAATGCTACAAAAATAATAAATACTCATCGCTATGCTTTATATGCAATATCATAATTCATTTTTAATTCAAGTCATTATACTTTATCATCGCCTCATACTGGCATAATCCTTTAATATTCCAGCCATATGTGTGTTAGTACTTCTTCCAATCTTTCTGACTATTCTCTTCTTTTTATTTGATGATGTGACCTTTTCTACCTCTTTGATCTGGCTAGTTGGTGTCAAATTTGCCTTTTCCAACTCATTTCTCAACTCATCCGATGCACCAGGTAGTTTAATCTTATTCCACATATTTTGGAAATCCTCATCTATTTGCATGGCTAAAGAAGGATCATTAATCCATACCATTTTCGGGACATTATCCTTTTTATTCAACGTGACCAATACTCGTCCTTCTTTGTCCAAATCCATAATCTCTTTGATTGCTGTTGGCCATCCATCTTTGAGATCTTTGACATGTATACCCTGAGCAGTTTTTTGACGTTGTAACAATGCTACCAACTCTTCTCCTGATCTGACATTGTGAATTGATCGAAACTCATATGTTCCTTGTTTACCTCCCTCACCTCTCTGGAAATATACCCTTGGGCTTTCGAGGAGAGCTTTTCGCAGAATTGGTTTATGATTGTGAAGATGAGGCGGAATTGAAAGATAGTTCCATATTTCGTCGAATGTTAATGGTTTTTCTTTTGATTTTAGATGATCGATTGCGTACACAACTTGAGTCAGAATAGCTTGACCAGTGCCGGTGTCTTGTGGTTGAGAATATGTTGTATTAGTAACAGCTTGAGATTGTGTTGGTACAGGAGTAGCAGATGTCGATTTAACAGTACTGGCAGCCAAATCTTCCCGTTTTCGCTTCACATTGTTTGTAGAAGGTGTCACATTTCTTGATGTCGCGGCAGAAAAATCACGATTGAAACTGCCAAAGGATGATGCAAATGACATGTCGACAGTGTCAGGAATAAGAAAGAGTGTCGACAGTGTCAGGAATAAGAAAGAGTGTCAATGCGTGTCAAGCAGTATAACTATTCGAGGAAGAATTTCTAGCACGTGAGTAGATCAAGATGTCCATCTAGATAAGATAACGAAGTGAGAAACAATTATTCATGAAATATATGTGGCATAACAACACACGCTTCGTGATCTTACGGATAGATACTTGACACAGGTGTCATACACGGCGAATATAATACCTCAATGAGGTATGTGAGACTGTTACAACGCCAATGATATGACAATTGTACAGAATCGTCTTGAAGTATGAAGACGCGTGCTCGTGCTGGAATCCTGGTGGATACAGCTGTACTAGCGTCAACATTTGAATATGAAGAGCCTGCCCTTCAAACACTGCTAGATGCACCCACGACTGAGCTTGTGAAAGATTTTCTTGCAAGTCTTACAGTAAAAGCACAAGAGTTTTCAAATGTAAAAGCGGATAAAGTTCGAGCAGACGTCGAGTTAGAAAATATTGTGAGGAGTAGTGAGGCCAAATCGAAAGCTGTCAAAGCATCCTTGACAAAATCACAAAAAGAGGTGGAAGAATTGAGGAAGAGTGTGAATTCATTAGGTAAAGACATGTCTGAGATGTTAAATATTATAATTTGTTAACCTGGCCAAAGAAAACACCCGAGCAGAATTAGAAGCTAATATTGATCGAATCAAGTCAAGTTCAGTAGATACCAGTACAGAAGTAGACACCTTTCGAGCACGTATAAACAATTTGGAAGTATCTAATCGAGATACACTCGCTTTACTCGAATCAAAATCAACAGCACACGACAAACTTGCCGAAGAGCTTAGTGTACAGCATCAGAAAATAGTCAAACTAAGGCGTGAAGTGACTTTATTGGAACAGAAGAATCAGACGCTTGAAAATGCTTCATCTGCGGCCAAATTCAAAGAACAAGGTTTAATACAAGAAGTGGAATTACTTCGTAAGAATGTTGATTGGCATGAACAAGAGTTAAAGACTAGAGGCGATGAGCATGTTAAATTCAGAAAGGAAAAGAATGCACGGATAGCAGAGTTACAACGAATAAATGACGAATCAAATGTGACAGTCGAAGCTGTTCAACGGACCGAAACAATTCTTCGCCAACGTGTGAACGAGTTATCCCAGAAGACTGAAGAATCATTAGAAAAGATCCAGAAATTGGAAGAAGCTGCCGTCGAAGCGGATTCGACATTCAAAGTTGAATTGGAAAGTTCTAGACGGTTGGCAGATTTACAGAAACAAGCAGCAGATACGGTACGAGCAAGACTACAAGAAGTAACTGAATCTCTCGAACAAGTCAAAGATGCTGCATCAGAAGAGATTGGTCAACTTCAGGCAGAAGTCGAGACGGAAAGAAATGATAAAGAAGCCGTAGAAGCTCGACTTGGCGAACTGGAGTCAGAGGTTGAAAGACTGCAATCAGTGCGTCCACAGACTCCAGTCCCTGCTACACCTATCCGTGCCACAAACGGTCTTGGTATTGGGCATTCCCCAGCAATGCAATCCCCAATGACAGGAAGATCAAAGGGTAATCTCAATTTTACACAGTTGTACAGTGAAAATAATGATCTGAAAGCCGATCTCGAAGCAGAAAGACGTAGGACTGCTGCGTTGACGGCTGAATTAGAGGAACTGATCCAAGACCTTGAAAGTCGTGGACCAGAACAGCAAGATCTTCGAAAAGATAAAGAGCGCATGGAGGGTGAAATTATGGAAATGTCTGACATGCTTGATGCTGCATTGCTTGTAAAAACAAAGTCTTTGGCTCAAGTCAAGTCATACGAAGGTCAAGTTGATGGATTAACAAAAGAAGGGAATGTTTTACGTCAACAACTTCGTGATCTCAGCGCTCAAATCAAAATACTCTTGGTAGAAATGGAAGCACATGGACGTGGTTTGGATGCCCTCGATGCAGAGGCTCAATCACAATTACAAATGCTGGCTAGTGGAGACATGGATTATGATAATCTCGCAGAGCAGACTTCGGCTGGTAATCTGATTACACAGCGATTATTATTATTCAAGAGCGTTTCCGAACTTCAGGAACAAAATGTACAATTACTGAAACTAAATCGCGGATTGGCAGATCGAATGGAAGGAGATGAAGCTAGAAGAAAAGAATCCGAACAAGCAAATAATTTACGGCAGCTTGAAGAGGCAGAAGGTCGATTAGAACGTTCGCAAGACGAGATACGTGTCTTGACCACACAAGCACAAAGTATCACTCGAGAACGTGACATGTTTCGTAGAATGCTTTCTCATCGTGGACCATTACCTTCTAACGCTGACGCTGAATCAATATTCGGAAGATCCATCAATGGAGATGGTATACCCACAACGCCCAGAAGAGGTGAAGATGACAGGAATGGAGAAGCCAAACGATTAGCAGATTATGCAAAACTTGTAAAGGAGTTGCAAACACATCTCGATACTCTCCGACAAGAAACGTCAACAAACAGTAGCATCTTGAGAACGCAAGTAGATCAGCTTGCCAACGAGAAAAGTCATCTCCAGACAGAAGTTGCTAGGACGAATGGTCAAATTACGATTGCACAAGAAAGATATGAAATGCTACAAGGAAATTATAAAATGATTAGAGAAGAGAATGTTGAATTGCAGAAACGTGCACAGACTCTCAGTGATAATTATTCAAGACAAGACTCTCGTACTCAGCAAGTTGTAGAGGAACTTGTGGATGCCAAATCACTTGCTGAAAGTATGCGTACCGAAGCTGCTAATTTGAAGGGTGAACGTGACCTGTGGAAAAAGATTGAGACACGAATGAATGAGGATAATCGTATGTTGACAGATGAAAGAGCTCGACTAAATAAAATGCTCGCCGATGTGCAAAATCTGCAAAATGAGCGAGAGCAGGATGAAGTTCAGAATAAAAAACGATTCCAAACTAGAGTTGATGGTCTGGAAGCAGATCTAACAGCTACTAGGAAAAAGCTCGAATTGGAAAGTGAAGATAGTAAGAAAGTCAGTATGCGTCGTGAATATGAGCAACAACAAAGTCAAACTAGGATCGATGATCTGATAAAGAGTCTGTCTAATGTCCGCGAGGAATTGGTCGAAGCCAAAACTACTAGAGATCAACTACAAGCACGTGTGGATGAATTAAAGATAGATCTAAGAAATGCAGAGGAAAGAATGGAAGCTTTACAACCACCAAGACCTGCAACAGAAAACGATTCAATGCCTGCTATCACGTCTGATAACACTCTATCACATGAACAACAACTTGGTCTGGATGTCGCTGATTTGAACCGGGATCTTGAACATGCGCGAAGTGAGTTGGAAAGCAAGAATGCTCAAGTCGAACAATACAAATCATTAAGTCAAGCGACGGAAGAAGAATTGTCTAGCTTGAACGATGCAGCAGATCAATATAGAGAAGATACAGATCGACGTCTCGCAGAGAAGCAAGGATTAATCGAACAACTAGAACAAAGAATTGAAGAGCTCAATGCCGAGTTGACGACTTCCAATCAGGAATTATCCGAATTGAGAACACAACATGAGCATCATGGTATGGAACTTGAAACACAAAAGACTGCCCTTGAAAGTGAAGTCGCTCGATTGATTAGTGAATGCGACAGACAGAGAGAAAAGGCTGGTCTACATCAAGACGATTTACGCGCTCAGGCAGAGATTGCCCAGCAAGCTCAACAGAGTTATGAAGATGAATTGGTCAAGCACGCCGAAGCTGCAAAAGCTTTACAATCTGTTCGTAACGAATACAATAATTTACGAACCGAAGTTGCTGGTATCCGCGCTGAAAGTGAGGCTGCAAAGACTGGTCTGGTCCAAGGTCAAGATACTTGGGATGGACTGAAATCGCAGTATGAGAAAGAATTATCAGATCTCCGAACCAGTCGAGAGGGATTGAATACTCAGAATAAGTTGTTACATGATCAACTTGAATCGTTCAGTAAACAGGTAGCTGCAATACAACAAACTCGTAGCAATGTGATTGACGAAGAGGCTCAATCAGATCAACCAGTAGGCACCAAATTACAAGAAGTCATTACGTATCTTCGAAGAGAAAAGGAGATTGTCGATGTACAATATGAACTTGCTTCTCAAGAATCAAAGCGATTGAAACAGCAACTTGATTATACACAAACACAACTCGATGACGTCAGAACAAGTCTTAGCAATGAAAGAAGTGAAAGAGCAAGTCATGATACTGGTGCTGCAAATCAAATCAAACTTCTTGACACAATTAACGAACTTAATCTGTATCGTGAAAGTAGTGCAACTCTCCGACAAGAATCTCGTCAAGCTCAGACTAAATTGCAAGAGAAAATCACAGAAATTGAAGGTCTGACTGAACAAATCCGACCTCTTCAGGTAAAGGTACAAGAAGTGGAAAATGAATTAGAAATGAAGAATGGAGAGCTTAAATTGTTACAAGAAGACCGAGACAGATGGAGAGAGAGGACCCAGAACATCATTTCTAAATATGATCGAGTGGATCCAGAAGAAATCGAAGGTATGAAACAAAGGATTGGAGCACTCGAAACGGAGAGAAATGAATTTGTTGCTATCAAAGAAAGTTTGACTCTGCAGATCGAAGCTTTCCCAGCACAATTACAGTCACAGCGTGAGGAAGCCGATAAGACTTGGCAAGAGTCAAAAGCGAAGTTAATTGAACAAGCTAAGAATCGATCTCGTGAACAAGCATCAAAGATTCGAGATCTTGAAAAGGATATCGCAGCTGTCCGCGAAGAGAAGCAGACTCTAACTCAACAACTTACGCAATTGGAAGAGAATCTGGTAAACGTTACAACTGAGCGAGATGAAGCTGTCAATAATCAACCCTTGCAACCTGTTACAGTTGCGGATGATCAAATTACTTCTGAACAACCCGCTGACAATCATCAGGAACCACAAACTGTTGCCATTGTAGATGATCAAATAAACGCTACCGACGAGCTCAATCTTGCAAGGGAGACAGCCGAGTCACAAAAGCTAAGAGCCGATAATGCAGACGAGGAGGTCAGATTACTACAAAATCAAATTCAAGAACAGTCTATTCAAGTTCAAGTTCTTGAGAATAGAGTGGTATCTATACTTTTCCCAAAAATATAATTTCAGTTTATGCTAATAACAATGATAGTCTGATCTTCTGCAACAACTTGAGAATACTCCCACACAAGTCCACCCAATTGTCGACGAGTCAGTACAAGATACAGATGCACTTGTAGCTTTACAAGCAGAATTGGCCACAACTCGTGAAGAGTTGACTAATTTACGCTCTCAAGCTGAAGTTCTACAAGTCAGTCAGACCAACCCTAACAACGAAGGGGTGACACCTTCCGAACATGTTATATTACAACAAGTTGAAGCACAAGTAACGTTATTAAAGGATGAGTTGGAAGCACAACATAGTGCGAGAAAAAAAGAACTAGAGGCAAATTTTAGTGAAAGAACAAACAAGATGAAGCAACAATTGAATCAAAAACTTCGAGAAGGAAGAGAAAAGGCTGCAGCAGATGTACGAGAAGAATTGATACTCGAGCATTCTCAAGCACTTCAAACTCTTCGCAATCAGCATGAAAAAGAAATCCATATATTAAAGACTGATCATCAAAATATTATCGAAAAGATTATGAAAGAAGGTACAGAAGCTGTTGAAGCTGCCAAAGCACTTGCAGTCACTGGATCAGAAACGTCAACAGGTATGACACTTGACCAGTTCATTACTGCAATCACAGATGAACAAGCCAAAGAACTTGTTGCAAAGAATGAGATTGTTCGTAGTATTGTCAAACGTAACATTACTACCAAATTAGAAGAACAAAAACAGAGAATCAAAGAAGAACATGACAAAGTTGTAGAAGAAAAAGTCAACGAGATAAAGGCCGAGAAAGATCAAGCGATAACAAAGGCGGTCAATATGGAAAGCATGAAACAAAAGGTAAAGTTGGGAATGGCAGAAGGACAAGCTCGAAATGCAAAAGCAAAATTGGAAGTTGTCGAGATTGCAGCTAATGAAACTCCTTCACGTGCTGTGCTTGAAGTATGGGAGATTGCTAAATCTGCAAAAGCTCCTCCTGCATCTGCTGTTGTAGCATCTACACCAACAAAGACTGAGAATCCACAACTAATCGCTCCTGTTGAAATATTTCAACCAGTAGTTGATGTCAAGTCTGAGGAATCTAATCCTGATGATCAGACAAAGTTGTTGGCAAGACAAGCTCGATTTGGTTCACCATCAATTGTTCCGACACCTGTCGAATCTGCAGTGAATGATGAAATAATAAACAATGAAGATGCTGGAGTTACAGCAGTAAATACACAAATGGGGAATAACGCCGCAATTCGTGGTTTACCTCGTCCTACAGGAAGTATGTTACCTCGTGGTGGTATGGCAGGACGAGGAAATCGAGGTGGAACATTTATTTCTGGTCTACCACGTGGTGGAGGAATAATGGGACGTGGTGGAAGAGGTGGTATAAATCGAGGTGGTGGTGGTGGAGTTGCTCCTACAGGACCATCTAGTCCAATGAATGTAGGTGCTAAGAATTTTATACCAGGACAACAAGGGTCAAAAAGACCTTTGGAAGGTGGTGATCAGGCACAACAAGGTGATGGGAAGAGGATACGTGGTGGTGGTGGACCTGGTGCATAATCATGTTATTATAGTGTGTGTATAATTACGTCATAGCATTTCTTTTTATCTCAGCAGTCCATCAGTCTCGTCTCTACCTTTTGCCATTCTTTCTATACTTCCGGTATCCATCTTGTAGTATACATAATGTCAATCACATCTTCAATCTTTCGACCTGGAGCTACGGCTTTGATCACCGGTGGCGCATCAGGTATAGGTTTAGCTTTGGCTCGACATTGTTTCTCTTCTGGAATGAATGTTCATATTGCAGATATCAACAAGACCACTCTATCTTCTGCCATTTCGTCATTCCCTACCAACAACGATCCATCTCAAGGCTCAATCCACTCTCACGAATTAGACGTAGCATCACTGAAATCATGGTCTAACCTCAAACAAACCTTTTCATCTCAAAACCTCTCTGTCGATTTCTTAGCTTTGAACGCAGCTATTGGAGGATCCAGAACTCTTTCTTTCAATCTCCACAATGATAATTCCCAAACAATCCCTTATTGGCGGGAGATTATGGAAACGAACCTCTTTGGTGTGATTAACGGACTCGACACATTTCTTCCAGACTTTACCTCTTCCACCAACAATCCTGACAAAGATGGAGGGAAAAAGGACAAAGCAATCGTAATAACCGGCTCGAAACAAGGCATCACCAACCCTCCTGGAAACCCGGCCTACAACGCCGCCAAAGCAGCAATCAAGTCTCTGACCGAACAGCTTCACTTTTCTCTCTCGATGACTGCTCCACACGTCGCGGTAAGGCTTTTAGTCCCTGGGTGGACGTATACGGGAATAGGCAATAAGGGCGTCCAGGGAGACAGCGGGGAGAAACCGTCTGGAGCATGGATGTCGGAACAAGTCGTCGAATATCTGGTGAAAAAGATGGGAGAACAGGAAGAGGGATGTTATGTGGTTTGTCCGGATAATGACGTTGATGAAATCACGGATAAAAAGAGGGTCATCTGGGCTGCGAAAGAGGTGGTGGAGGATAGACAACCGTTGTCGAGATGGAGAGAGGATGTGAAGGACGAGGTAAAGAGGGAGATGGAGGGGATAGAAGTGTAGATTTGTTGAATGGCCGGTTGAGATACTTTGAGTGTTTGATTAAAGGGTGTTGTTGCATGTTAGGTCATCTCTGGTCTGAGGGAGTTGCTTTTGTATCTACGAGAAAGGGAGAATCTTCAGTGGGTTGATGGATTGAGGTGTTCTTTGCGTGTACAACTTGCGTACTGTATGAATTTTCACAAGAGAGTACATGCTGATAGGGGATGGATATCATATCTCATGCATTGGATCGAAATGATCAAAAGCACTCATCGATGACATTTGGTTGAAAAGGGAAAAGGTAGTTGTTCTAGATATGATCATGCATCTTTTTGTGACAAAGACAAATAAAAGTAACAAGCCTATATACTCTGTCTACGTATCCAAACTTGAATGACTGCAGGATTCGATGGATGAGCTGGTTTGAGCGAGATACATAAAGCCAAGGTCTACAATTCGAGTGAGCGAATAACAAGATGACAGGCCTATAATAGCAAGATTGTGTACAAGTCGATAAATATCTGTATAACTATTCATCTAGCTAGAAATATCTACTTCTAATATATGTTATGACATGATATCTATCTATTAATAGACCTATCTCTCACGACCAAAAGTCTGAGGAGCTTGTGGCTTATTCTCGAGAACCTTTTCAATCTCTTCATTAATCTCTGGCGTAATCTTCTTTACAATATCCAACGCCTTGAAATTCTCCTCCAATTGTTCGACTTTGGTAGCGCCCAGAATGACGGTCGACACATTTTCGTTCTTCAAACACCAAGCCAACGACAATGTACCAACAGTCGCGCCTAATTTCTCTGCAATCTTTGTGAGTTTTCTGACCTTTTCAATCTTTGCCTTTCCTTCTCCTTCTTGTAATGACTTTACTGTAGAATCAAAAAAAGCTTTGTTAGTGGCGAAACGAGAATCGTCAGGGATACCGTCGTTGTATTTTCCTGTCAAAAGACCAGATGCAAGCGGTGACCAGATTGTGGTTCCATACCCGAGTTTCTCGAATAATGGAGCGTATTCCACTTCCATACGTTCACGGTGAAAGGCGTTGTATTGGCATTGTTCAGCGATTGGGGCGATGAGGTTGTATTTTTCTGCTATTTGATGGGCTTCGGTGACTTGTTCTGCTGACCATTCTGACGTTCCCCTGTAAATCATAATCAGTAATTATAACATTATCAATCGTTTGTGTATGATGGATACCAGTAATATGCAAGGTTCAAATTACGAATGACTTGTGTAAACCCCTCGACAATTTCTTTCATAGGAGTTGCGTAATCAGGACGATGAGCAAACACCACGTCGACATATGAATGTTGTAAACGCTCCAAAGAAGACTTGAGTCCTTCAACGACGTGTTTTCGCGAAAGTCCACGAGTATTTGGTTCCTTCCTACCGGTTCCGAAGAAAATCTTTGTCGTCAAAACGTATTCGTCTCTGGGATAATTCAACTCTTTCAACGCCTGGCCCATGTCGATTTCAGACTGTCCGTTTGCGTATGTTTCGGCATTGTCGTAGAAATTCACACCGTGGTTCCATGAACATTCGATCAGATCTTTGACGGTTTTGCCACGGACGGTTCCTCCGACTGTGAGCCATCCTCCGTATGAAAGAGCACTGACTTTTAATCCAGTGTTGCCGAGATGGCGGAAGATCATGTTCTTAGGATCGAATTTTGTCGTTACTGCCATTGTGAAGAATTCGTTATTTTACAATGAATTGGAAAAGTATAGAGTATGGTGAGAGAAAGATTGAGGCGAAGAGGGGCTCGAGCTTGTTTTATAGTATATGTGAACGTAAAAAAGCTATACAGTATGAATCTTTTTGCCGACGTCATTATGACGTATTCGTGTGGAGCAGTACGGCTAAAATGTACACTAATTAGCAAGGTGAATTTTTCCGAAGCTACAGTACTGTATTGCCATTCGGCTAGTTGCATAAAGACTACTTGCCGCTTGTCCTGCATGAAGGAGATGTTTCGTCAAACAGGTCATTAATGACTTGACTTTGAGGTCGTCTCCCAAACCAGTCAATGCGACTAGAAAGAGTAAACACTTTTACCGTACATCGTCATGAACGTAAGAGCTCAATACGATTGAATTGTTTACGAATACTCAATTGCAATCATCTGAAATCTCCCATTGATCATTATGAGATGATTACTGTAATGCCACATTGTATCGTCATCGTTCTCCACCATTTGAACCATGAATAGGCTATTTTTAGAAACATATCACGTGCCTGTATTTTGTCCAATCGTCATTCATGTTGAGCTCATCCCAGGAAACCAACATTGCAACCACTCCTGCAAGTGATCCTTGTAATACCCAAGATGGCTGGCGGTAATCAAAACCATCGCGAAGATGATGATACTCAATATGGCTCCGTATTCGCTGTCTCTGGGTTAGTCCTACATATCATACCATAATTGAAATGGCAAAACAGCTAATTTATAGTTTAGACCAGTCGTTACAGCAGAGCACATGTCCGGAGTAGCCATGTACGAACTTGTCAAAGTCGGAAACGAACAATTAGTAGGAGAAGTCATTCGAATCGATGGCGACAGAGCCGTTATACAAACATATGAAGAAACAGCCGGAGTAAAGGTTGGAGATCCTGTTATTCGAACAGGTAAACCTTTGTCTGTCGAACTCGGTCCTGGTTTATTAGAATCCATCTACGACGGTATACAACGACCATTAAAGGCCATCTCGGACGCATCACAATCAATCTATATTCCTCGTGGTATCGATGTTCCAAGATTAAATCGAGAAAAGAAGTGGGATTTTAAACCTAGTACATTCAAGGTCGGAGATCAAATCACTGGTGGAGATATGTTTGGTACAGTATGGGAGAATAGTCTATACAATGAACATAAAATATTACTGCCACCAAGAGCAAAAGGGACAATAACTAGAATTTCAGGAGAAGGAAGTTATACCGTGGCTGAAAAGATATTGGAACTAGAATTCGATGGGAAAAAGACGGAATATAGTATGATGCACAACTGGCCCGTTCGTGTTCCTCGTCCAGTGAATGAGAAGTTAGGATCAGATTCTCCGTTTATCGTCGGTCAAAGAGTATTGGATGCTTTATTCCCTTCAGTACAAGGTGGAACTGTCTGTATACCTGGTGCTTTTGGTTGTGGAAAGACTGTTATCAGTCAGTCTGTATCGAAGTTCTCAAATTCAGACATTATCGTATATGTTGGATGTAAGTAATTACAAAGTTACAAAGCTATAATATGCTGATTTTTATAATAAAGGTGGAGAACGTGGAAATGAGATGGCTGAAGTTTTGATGGACTTTCCAGAACTGACCATCGACGTCAATGGCAAGAAAGAGCCAATTATGAAACGTACGACTTTGATAGCAAATACTTCAAACATGCCTGTAGCTGCGCGAGAAGCATCCATCTACACTGGTATCACGTGAGTTTTTAGTCCTGTTCAAATGTATCTTCTGTACAGCCACTGATCTATTCAACAGAATCTCCGAATACTTTCGAGATCAAGGAAAGAATGTAGCCATGATGGCTGATTCAACATCTCGATGGGCAGAAGCACTTAGAGAATTGGGAGGTAGATTAGCTGAAATGCCGGGAGATCAGGGTTTCCCCGCCTATCTGGGAGCAAAATTAGCATCTTTTTACGAACGTGCAGGATGCGTTGCTGCTCTAGGCTCACCAGATCGTAAAGGATCTGTATCTATAGTCGGAGCAGTCTCGCCTCCCGGTGGAGATTTCTCAGATCCAGTAACATCTTCAACTCTCGGTATTGTCCAAGTCTTTTGGGGTTTGGATAAGAAACTCGCTCAACGTAAACATTTTCCTTCAATCAATACCAGTCTATCATACAGTAAATACACCACAATTCTGGAGAAATATTACAGCCAACATAACCCGGAATATCCTCGTCTCGCTTCTCGAATCAAAGAATTACTCTCAACATCAGAAGATTTAGATCAAGTCGTTCAACTTGTAGGTAAATCTGCCCTCGGGGATGGTGACAAGATTACTCTCGACGTTGCTACGTTAATCAAAGAAGACTTTTTACAACAAAACGGTTATTCAGATTACGATCAATTCTGTCCGACTTGGAAGACTTTGTACATGATGAAATTAATGATGGCATATCATGACGAATCTCAAAAAGCAATCGCGGCGGGTGGTACTTCTTGGGCAAAAGTCAGAGAGGCAACTAGTGAGATCATGACCGGTTTGAGAGGGATGAAGTTTGAATTACCTAGTGACGGTGAAGAAAAGGTTACCCAAAAGGTTTGTCCTATATCCATTCAATGAAAAGCAAAATATATCAACTAACTCTTGGTTATAGTACGAGGCTTTGTTACAAAAGATGCACGAAAAGTTCGCTGCGGTGACAGACGAATAGGAGGTAGAGTAACAGAAGTCATGTGTCATATCATAATCGTAAATAAGCACTAACTATGGAAAAACAAACATAACTATAAATGCATCAATCAAATCGAAAACAAACTGCTTTTACCCGAACCATGCGCCCTTAGATGCTAACAATAATGCTTACGTGTTTTATACCTGCCTTGTTCATGAACATTGTCCTATAACTTGACCAATCTGTGATTATACATTGTTTAGGTCGAACAACTCGTCCTAGCTAAGCAAAATCTAGTTGACATGGATGAATGCAAAGAAATACCACAACTCACAAGTTTTTTTTACTTTGTGTTCTAATATATCTAAAGTGATGCCAAGATAGAATCTAGCTTAGTCAATTACAGGTGTATCTGCCAGATAGTCACAAGCTTCGAAATATAGTCTATAGATGCTCTAGTCTTTCTAGTTCTGAACATGGGGGTCATGATTATGTACCACAGGTCCAATTTGCAACGGTATGTCGAACAGCTTATTCCGGAGCTCATCTAAGGCTGTTGGTATACAGGATATGTCGGTAGCTTTGAAACTTTTCATCGCCGCTACTTGACCCTGCGGCTTGTTATTGCTACTGAGACTCATATAATCTGAACGTATTCGGATCAATGTTTCAAACTTACCAAGCTTGCTTTGGTCAAACCAACCACACACACCATTCCCGAGGTGAATTCCAAGAACTTGGAGTTGCGTCGCATTGCTATTCTCCAATTCTGGAGGATTAGTCTGACGTAGACTCTGAAAACAGGCTGCTTTCACTTTCTCATCAATTTCATGATTGATTAGTAATCTGCATTGATTATAGAATCTCTGAAGGTATAAATACACATTGATATTGTATGCTACCGTCGCACATACGTGATCATCTAACTTGTCAGGAACCGCTAAGGACTGCATTTTCTTCTTAAGACGAGTCTTGACATTGTTAATCATGTTGGATCTTTTGGTTAGTGATTTTTCGATTTCAGTATCTGCAAGATTCCAATCATGATTCCCACGCTTGGCCCACGAGTTACCTGCGAGCTTTATTTCATTCTTTGCCAAATAATGCTTGAATTTAATCCGCAACCAATGTTTCACATTCCCTATGGTCGACGTTGAGAAATCCCCCTTACGTAGCTGTTTTTCATTTTCGAGAAAGGCTCCCTCCCCTTTTAGCTCCAGAATAGCACACATTGCTTTTGCCATCGTTGCCCTGTTTTCTAGTATTTTATTTTCTTGGTTGTAGCGACTCAACTGATCTTCGAGGAGCGAAGCATCGCCCAAATAAAGAAATACTAAATCTACCATGGCTGTCGCAGCTTCTGATCCGATTTGGATTCTTTCGAGGTTCTGTAAGCACCAGATCAATGCATTTCCCATTCTTTCAGATATTGTTTTTTGTATAGAATTTTCATCTATACTACTGTAAAATGGTACTGTTGTACTTATACGCTTTAGATAGTGACGATAATCTATGCTTAGCTTGTTATAAATCACTAGGAATACCGCTTCTTCCTCTGCATATACCGATGACGCTGATTTAGACGTATAATCAATGTTTGGATAGGAATCTAGCTCACGAATAGAATCATGGGTTAATTGCTCCACATTATTTAGATCTGGTACAAAAGTCAATAATAAATGTGAGCAATACGCCTCGGGAGGAATCTCCACCCCTATCTTTGTGACTCCGTTGTAAGCATATACCATGTGCAACTCATGTTTGTTTCTAACCTCGTAGCAGAAATAATCACCGGACTCTGGATTCACTAGATGTTCATGATGTGACTTATTATAATCAGTCATATAGCGGAAAAGCTTAACATAGGCCATTATTACGTTATGGTGTTCCTTAGCATCGTCGTCATCGGCTTTTCTTTTTAGGCCTTTGTTGACATGATGTCCTATAGTGTGACGAATACCTGTCAACAAGATCGATCTAACGTTTGGATAAACCTTGCTAAGATGTGTCCCGACGTCTTCTTTGTTTATGAGATTTTGAAGGACGGGATGCTGATCATATGGTTTATTCAAATGCGGTGCAGAAAGAAATCGCTGGCCAACATGTGTGAAATGCTTCTCGCTAAAACTATACGTAAATTGATAATTAGTACCATCAGGTCGCCAACATTCTAAAGTCTGTGTGGTAGGATTCACTTCATAGGATGAACTATGGTGATTAAAAACGTATCCGTTCTCGGAATCCTCTAGTATATGCAGGTCATCGACTCCACGCCGGATTCTAGCAATATACGCATCAAGATCTTCTTTCACCGCTGCTGGTGGTAAGAGTCCATTATTTTCAAGAACGTCAGCAACTGGACGGAAATTATAGTGAACAGGGACCATCCTGAATATTCTAGGTTGGAAGTCAGAGCTAGTGCAGAACAAGGAATGTTGCTGCTATTAAGCTCCTTAACGGAAAGTCCTACTGTCAAAAGTTTGGCCTTAGATGTATTTTGTAACTTATTTCCTAATACTGATTTTAGAGTTTTAGCAGAAGCTATCTAATAATGTGAAGCTATAGACATTTTTCTATGATGAGAAAATAAAATCTGTTAGTAGGTTAGGTTAGAAGAGAAGAGCAAATTTTGCGTTAAACGGGACTGGTCTTTTATAACATTTTTTGTGATGGAACGGATTTCAAGGGAAAGCGGGGGTGTGGAACGGGAAGGATTTTGTCTAAGAATAGATTTCTAGTACTGTAGTAACAATAGCAAGGCAATTCCCCGCTGCGGGGGCGGAAGGATTCCCGCTAATGGTGGATTTCTAGTAATTGCGGGGCATAGAGACGGGAGGATTTACCCGAGCTTCCTCCCGCCTTTAATGCCGCGTTGGATGGTCCGACTGCTTCGTTTTCGTTGCGGTCCGCTGACGTGTGTAATTGTACCTTAGACTTAGACACATCGTTTGCTGGATGTACAAATAATATACAAGACCCACCGAGTGAGACTCTGCGGATAAGGCGAAAAGCGGATGCTTCTAGTTATTCGAGGGTCCCAGGATCGAAGGATTTTCCAGCCTTGCCGTGCGTGTGACGGCCAAGGCTTCTGCACGGGTGACAGCGCGGGTGACAGCGCGGGTGACATACGGTCGAGTCTTGCGCCAAGAGTAGACACACAAAATTCCCAAGGGATTCATTCACTGAATGACTGACATTAGCACCTACAGTAAGAACATAGGTGACAACACCGGTGATTACACGGAGGATTACACGGAGGATTATACACGTGTAATTTACACGAGTGATTTACATGGGTGACAACACGTGTGACATTACGGGTAACAATACAGTTTGATAACCAAAATGACAACATAAGTTCTATAGTTAGTGACAAACACAGGAGAATTTCTAGCCTTGCACTAAGAATCGCCCCATTTATGAAATCAAATTCCTCACGAGTTTTTTCCCTTGTCTTATTCACCTCTTCATAATATCTACATATGTTATGTAATAAAACTAGCTCTCTAATCGTGCAGCTTCGATGTTTAGCAAACTAAGGTACTAAGTATAAAAATTTTTGAAGAACCTTGATAGCTAGGCGCGACCATATCCACTAGCTAAGTTACTGATCTAGCGCCGAGGATCAAAACTCCTCTTTATAATCTATACCTATCCATAGTTAAGAAGACACCTTACAATCTAGACGAGTTTTCTGCTAACCACAACTTTCGAAAAGTCACGCACTACATATAGAGTTGTTTTCATGCATAGGGCTAGCTTCTAGGTTACAAGATCAATATCAAATATTGTCTTTAATATTTATCGTTTCTTTTCTCTATAGTAACAAACGAATAGAATGTTTAAGATGAAAGTAGTCACGTCGCATATAATAAGCAAATATCGTGAAAATACAAACATAACTAACAAACATAACGGAATATACATTATTCAATCGATAGGGACCTGCTTTTACCCGAACCATGCGCCCTTAAATACTAACAATCATGCTTACGTGTGTTATACCTACCTTGTTCTTCTTCTATAACTTGACCAATCTTGACTATGTCTTAGTTGTATTAAACAACTCGTCATAAATTAAGCAAGCAAAATAACATACTTAGGGTCTTTTGTTTACAATAGATAGATATGTGACTTTATTTCAATATGTCTAAAGTGATGTTATGTAGAAGTCTACCTTAGCTAATTGTAGGTGTATCTGATAGTCAATATAAGCTTTAAACTATAGTCTACGGATGCTCTAATTTTTCCAATTTTAAGGAGGTGGGTCATGATGATGTATGTACCACAGGATTGATATGCAATGGTACTTTGTACAAAAGTTCTTTAATCCTATCCTAAGACAAAGCTTTTGGTATTTTGTCTATTAGCTTACTCCATTCTAATGTTTTCAACAAAGTTGACACTTGTTCAGTACTCATATCGTGTACTTCGGGTTTTAATTTGAGAAATGCCACTACTTCAGGTGGCATTTTCCTTTCAAACCATATTTTGTTATATCTAAGTCGAAACTCAACAAGCTAGCCCTAACTCAAGTCTAGCTACTCGAATTTAAGTAGTACACTTTTACTAATCGATATTCTACAGGCTTAGAAATCCTTAAGAGATTGTTCGCTAGTTAAGAAACAACTTTAATTAAACAATCTTTTAGTAAATAAAATCACCTCCAAATTTTGTCTTACCATCTTACAAACCAAAGTTTCTAAATTATCGGAGAACTCTCTTTTTGCCTAAGCAGTCCGACGTGTCTGCTGCTTAGTCAAATTCGTGTTAAGTTTACGACACATGTCTAATGGTAGTCTAGGATGATCCTTATTTTCGAACTTTAATTGTAGGTAGAATTCCATATATTGTTTTTAGACTCTATTTATATAGATCTTGTATTTAAGCTATAACTAATGTTTCATTCCCGGCGCAATCGGCTTTCGAAGACCCGCTTTTCGTAGCTCTTTTTCCGCTTTAAGGAAATCTCCCTCTTCTGTTCCCTTTAGCTTCTCTAGGACTAGCCTTCCCACAATTTCCCCATCTTTCTTGTTTGTGTAAGTTGTACGAGTGTAAAATCTTACTTCGATAAGGATCGTATCTACTAAATCTAAGAGGGCTGATGCGTGTTTTAATCTAGTTACAGTACTCTAGAAGGCCTTGAAGCACTTAACAAATGCATGTTCGAGTTTCGTAGCTATTTCTACTAGCCTACCTAGCGTAGCTATTTCTACTCGTCTATCTAGCGTAGGAGATCGATTCCCCACAGAATTCTCACGTAGGCCATTTTCTTCCCTTAGGTTTTGGCGACTTTTTAGCAGCTCAGTTTCATTAGCTTCCTTCGGGTCTTCCCTTATAACTAAGTTAGAGTCGGAATCAATGTTTACATCAAGTTTTGGACTGTCAACAGTATCATTAGATAAGTGCTCCACCGTAGATAAGTGTGGTATTAAAGTCATGAATAAGTGTGAGCTAAGCGACTCCCTTTCCTAAGCAGTAATTACCTCGCCTTTCTCAGTAAGTCCGTCATAAGCATATACTATGTATACTCTATGATTTTCTTCAACTTCATAGCAGAAATAATCACCAGTCTTTGTGTTTACATAATGATCGTATAGCGTATTGTTGAACAAGGTGTAATACCGGAAGAACATGACAAGGTGTTCGCTATTATGTCCTTTATCCTCGCGAGCGTTTGCTAAGTAAATCGATCTCACGTCACGATAAGTCGCTTTCAAGTCTTGTTCGAATTCTTTTATCTCCGTCATACTTGTACGAAATGGATGATAATCATAAGGGTTAATGATAACAAGTGAGTGAGGTTCCGACATTCCAGTACCTTTTATGAAACAATAGTAAATTCGTTTGCAGTACGACTTTTAAGATTCTTGACACGTGTAAAATGTGTCAAGATTATGTCGAAACAAAAGAGCAGATCAAAAGCGTCGGGCTGGAGTGGTCTGTAATAAGATTTCGTAGTAATCCTGCCCGAAAAACAGGCTCCAAAACGTGGGGCCGGGAGGAATCCTCCCTTCTGGCGATGGAATCTAGGAAGTGAATCACACAAGAAGCGGGGCATGTGAGCGGGAGGATTTTGATCCAAGATTAGTTTTGTGTAACAAAAGCGGGCAACTCGGACAAGCAGGCTCATCCTAGGCGGATTTTACGCAAAGCGGGGAGTCAAGCGGGAAGGATTCTAATGGATTTCTAGTGAATGCGGGGTCCATAACCAGCGCCAGCTGCGCCCGCGGGACTGAAAGCGGGAAGGATTTCATGCTATAAATGGATTTCTAGTAAATGCGGGGCATGGGGGCGGGAGGGTTTACCCGACCTTCCTCCCGCCGTACCACCCCAGCCGCTCCCTTTCGATGCGATCCCCTAATAATGTGTACAATAATACCCTAGACTTTATTACTCTTTAGTTCATTTTGACTAAACTATTTCGCAACGACGTGTGGAGTACTCATAAGTATAATAATGTGTGGAGCACTAATACAACTAATATAATGGTCGAATAACGATGAAACTGTTAGTTTATACACGAAGTATAGATACATGTGTATGCGAAAAGAAGTTGATATATATCATTGTGTGCTATCTATAAGGCTATTATTACGAATATGATATGTGTACACATAACTCGTTCGTCCGGCGAGTATGGGTCATTTCTACGGTTGCCACTACTAGCAACTTTTTATTTCTCATAAGTACTTGTGCTGAATCGAAAGGAGGTCGTCTCTACAGATGTAGAGAGTGTTATACAATTCTTAAGCTATCTCTATGCATCGTGGTTAGCTTCAAGGTTGTCTAGATCAATTTCAAATATTGATTTTGATGTCTATCATTTCTATTTTCTAGGTGAACATAATGGTTAATAATTTACAGAGATCTTGTCGCCGAAAGAGAAGATGATTCGAGTGGGAAGACTCGGTGTTGTATCACGCCCATGTAGTGTATAGCTATATAAACATGCTTACGAAATGTCAAAGTATTGACGACCTATTATTCTAGTACTCAACCTCTACCTAGAGAGAATACTAATCACTATATAGAGTGAAAACAATAACTTAGATTAGCGAGCATCATGGTTATATAATCGATTCTTACCAGCGACGCTAGAAAACGGGAGAGTGTAGTCCTAGAGTCTGTTAGGCTCATGCAACTGTACGTACGCGACTTCATGGTGGGATAATGCTCATCACAGACTACACGGGAAAAGGCTGTAGCCATCCTTCAAGGACGAGACCTAAATTCTGTGTGTTTTTCATAATATATAGTATATGGTATAAAAAATGTAGGACGGTGTAGAGAATCAGATGCCTTGCGTTAGTCAGAGGCTAGACGTTAACCTAAACGCTATGTACCTTAGCACGCTGTTATAAGACGCCTCTTAGTCCATATTATAAAGGATATCCCAAGTTCATCTAGTCTGATCGACGCCCTAGGTTGGAGGATACAACTATCATATTGTACATACAGAAAATTGTTGAGCATACTAGCAAGACCATACGCGCAGGACGTTGTGGTAATAATTATGGACTTTGACATTTTTCATTAATTAATTTTTACACAAAAACGTACACAAGAATACTTGATTCGCGTTATATTACACTACTTTCTTATATATTATATGTTGCCTAGGATCAAGAACGCTATTAGTAATACTTAGTGTATAACACTGTTCTAAAGTGTTCCGTTCGCTAGTAAAAGTCATATTCCTCGTCTAGAAAAGGTTCTGTTTTAAGATGTCCTTCTACATCTTCACTTAAACTACCGTTTTCGAAGAAAAAAGCGGATTTGAATCCGCTCTTGATCAATTTTATCGTTTTAGCGTTCGTATCGACCGAGTAATGATAAAAGCTATGTTTTCTTGAATACACATCTAGATGCTCAATGCGTTCCTTGTGCCAAGAGGTCTTCCTAGCAAGCCTGCTATGGAACGACTCGTACGTCTCACTAAGATGTGGAAAAAATACGCCAGCCTCGCGAGCTAGCCCGAAAGAATGCTCCTTGTTACTTGTCCTACTTTCCTGACTTTGGTGGATTCCTACGCTCATAGCTTATATGTGATATCTATAAAAGGAAATGAAAATGAAAAGGCAAGGCTATGTCCTGCACTGATGTGACAAGCTCTGCAAAGGTTCGGTTTGTTTATGTTGACTTAAAAACCAAGACGGAGAACTCGAAGAATTTATATTTCTACAGATTAGAAGGATTGCGTTTAAATTAAGATTCAAAACTTGCAGGATCAAACTTTGTGAAGTCGTACGTCATGCCGAAAGCATCTAGAGTGCATTTTGTGATAGAGTATGGTGTCGAAGGATTGAAGGACCAAAGGATTACATTGCGGCAAGTAACGTGGCAGATCTTTCCGTGGCATGGCAGACCATGCTAGAAATCTACGAGAATAATCTAAAAGGAAGACAGACGAAATTTGACTATAGTTTCCAATTCCCTTTATGATAGGATTGAGTCGATAAAAACATTCGATCGTGCTACGCTATTAACAATCATAAATACCTAGTCAAATTTAAGTGTAAATTTCTTACCGTCTTTGATATCTGCTATACAAGTTAGATAGTAATTACATCATTTTCATGACCATTCTTCATATCCAGGATATCATATTGGTCAAGGATGGGAAGAGTTGCAAGATGTGCCAGACCTCAAAAGCAAAATTGACATGCGTACGAGTATATCAACTAAAATGGCCTCTCTAACTAATACTAGCTTCCAGTCTCGCTTGAGCTTATCATTCCCCCCAACCTGCTTCACATAAACACTCTACGGCTACTAAACGGGGAGAATATTCTCAGGGCAGCAAGATGGTCGATGTATCGTCTTTTGTTAGATAATGAACTACGTCAGTGGGTAGCAGTCCTTTAGCAGTATTAGGACTATACGATTACTCTATGAAAGCCGATAGTATTATATATATATTTCGAACACGGGAGGAAGTTGTCGATTACAACGCTACATAATTGACTAATATTGTTTACAGCTATAATAAATTATGTATGAATTCACATCACCTGTCGTACCAATACAGAAAAAATCAAGTCCGTGAAAAACTATCTTTGCAGTCCGTCTCTTGTGGCTGCAAGCGTGTATATCGGTAATTCTAGCTTCTTTGCAAAAGGGAGTATATCGTCGAGCTTCTTCTTCGTCTTCAATATTTCTTTGATATCTTCTAGCTTAGGTCTGACATCTTTCTCTTCACGGATGTCCTTCACAATATGCCTCAGGTCCTCGCTTAGGACTTGAAGCAGGTGATCACGTTCGGAACCTGAGTATTCGAATCGGATGCCTAAGATATCTAAGCACTCCATATCACATTTGACACTAGTAGAAGCCTTCGGAACCAATAATGTTTGTAAGGTTTGCAACACCTTTGGTTTTTCTTCAGTGGCTACTATGATTGCGCAAACAAGAAGTGACAACCCCTTAAGATAGATCGTCCAATATCGAAGCTGGATTTGTCTGACAACTCGCTCCAACTCGTCCTTGTAGGGTTTGATACCATTAGCCCCCAATCGTTCGCGAAAGCCTTTTAAAAGGTTGACAGGTAGACTCCTGCCCAACGTTGGGAAATTCTCTTCGGCTTGTCTGAGAAGTTCGATGTGCTTTTTCTCCCGCCCATCTAATCGAAGTCTGTTCAGATAAACAACATATTTGAGCCTCAACCAGTCTTTCTCGAGCGATGTCCACGATGAAAAATTTCGTAACTTTCGCAGTTGCGCATCGTTAATCAAGAAAGTGAACGGATCGTTAGTGGCGCGGGCTGCCACCGTTTGTGATTTGGACATCCCAGACGCTTCAGTCATAGGTCCGGTATCGACATCTGGCAATTGTGGATCGAGTCTAGAGATGATATTCTTGCAAAGCCTTTCTGGCAGGGACTGCGGCATTTCTCCTTCAGGTCTACGAGGTACATCTAAGCTCTCTTGATATTCCTTTATTAAGTTCTTCAAACGTTGCGGAACTTGCTTTGAGTTTCCCGGATTACTCATCATGTCCGAATGTGTTATATAAGTCATTGATAGACGCGACCTGTTTATCACCTGGGGGCTAATCTCTTTTCCCTGCCCTGTAGTTCCATCGTAAGAATATATCATATGTAAGTTATGATTGTTTGTGGCTGCATAGCAGTAGTAATCACCAGACTCCATGTTTACAAGATGTTCGTAACTCTGCTTGCCACGCCAAGACATATAGTGATAAAACTCGACATGTCCATCATGATCCTTAGTCGTTGCCTTTTCTTGAGTTACATCGGTCCCGGGATCCTTATTGCGCATTATACTGTTTGTGCCGTCACTATCGTGTAGAGTATTGGCTTTTCTTTTACCACTATTTGTTACATGTTGGTGAGCATTTGTCAATAGAATCGAGTCTATGTATATATATCGAGCTTTTACAAATTCTCGAAAATCGCCTTTTTCACGATGGCTTGGAGATTCGGGATGTCCATAGTAGGGTTTCTCCTCACGGTCTGGCGCACTGTCGTCCAGTACCGATGGGAGGATTTGGAAATCTTGTCGACTATTCTCGAAACTATACATGAACTGACGGCGCGCCGTGGTCAAATCCCAGCAATTTAGGGCCTCATCAACAATATCGTACCGGAAACCCCGATATACGAAATACACTGTAAGTTTTCGAGGGTCTGGTGTATCCGACTCTAGTGAATAAACTATTACTACGGACTCTGTTGTTGTCAAACGTTTAACGTAAGCAGCGGGTTCTGTTCTTTCCGTTTCCAATGGTGGCAAGAATCCATGCTTAGTGAGAAGTTTAGCAGCGACCTCGAATGACGGTTTCTCAGGGAAACGGCGGTTCATATTGAGGATAGGCAATCGTAATGTATAGCTATAAAAGAGCAAGGAGTGTTGCTGTTATGGTAGTTCTTTATGCAAGACAATAAACCTCACCTACTGCTCAAACTGTCTACTAACGACGCTTTACTGTCAACAGGTTCGCTAGAAATGTCTCCTCTAGCTTAGATTAGAACAATTTCGAAATCTTCGAAAATGCTGTTCAAAAAACCTTGTAGTCGTAAACCTCCGTTGGTAGTAATTTGAGTTCCTAATACTACATGTATCAAGTTTGAAGCTCATGTCAGAAGAGAAGTGTAGGTTGAGCTTTGGACGGGACTTGCGCTTTATAGGAATTTTTGTAACGCAAGGCTCCGAGGCGGATTTTCGGGAAATGCGGGGTGTTAGACGGGAAGAATGGTCTAAGAATAGATTCCTAGCGACAAAATTTCCGTTGTGGGGGCGGAAGGATTCCCGCTGATGCTGGATTTCTAGTAAACGCGTGGAGGTGAGTTACCAACTCGGAACAGCAAGAGAAAAAGAGGGTGTGAAGCGGGAAGGATTCCCGCTAGATGTTGGATTTCTAGTCAAATCCGGGGTAGTGGTGGCTAACCCGTATGGGAAGAATTCCCGCTGATGTTGGATTTCTAGTAAACGCGGAACATGGGGGCGGGAGGACCCATCTCCTCGAAGGTCAAGGGCGAGCAAAAGTTTGAAAATGCCTGGTCGCATCCTTTCAAAGCGGTCCTCAGACTTCTAAGGTTATGGTGGGTTTGTTGCCATATCATCCACTTTTGTAATAGGCCCATGGGCGTTTACATAGTTATCGTTTGAATTTCTGATCAAGTCTTCTCCAGCTTGCTTGTTTGATCTTGACTCAAACTCTCTGTGAGAAACAAAAGACAAAACCGGAAGACACTCTAATAAAATTGCTTTTCGCAAAGTCAGTCGAGTAAACGAGTTCTGAATAGCATGTCACTACAGCGCTCGTACATCCCAGCGGACCGATGGAAGGTTTAGAAGTAATATCCTATATTATCACTCCGCACGCAGTATTCACCACACTAAAGAAAGCGTTGATTTTTGTACGACGAGTGGTCCTACTGCTTGTTGAACTTTCCGGACGAAAGGATTCGAAAAGGTCACTTTCATTGTTGAATATCAATATAAATATTTGTGAAAGAGGTACGTGTGGTAAAATCGACTTGTAACTTACTTAGTCGTGAGTTATGCAACTATAGATGCCAATTGCTTGTGTGAAACTACTCCTCGTAGCATGTTCATGTAGCCCGCTCGTAAAATTGCCAACGATGATTGATGAGTTTTCAAGGAACCTTCGAGATAGCATAGACTAGAGTATCACTTTTTCATCTCGGTATGATAGTCGAATTTCATTCAACTCATCTATATTCCATCATTGTACTGCAAAGGATTGTGAGTGTTCAGGCATTATTATGACATGATGTGCCCTGTTAAATGATAGGCTTTGATGAACAATTAATCAAATAGGATGAGAGAACAACAGTTGTAAGATGAAACAGCCAAGCAACCCATCGCTTTCAGTCTCACAATGATTTGGTGTATTGGTAGAAATCTCTGGGGTTATTCTCCGACAACCAAGGGGATGAAAACTTCAACAGTCGTACTATTATCGGTCGTGACGATTATTCACATCTTTGATACTCCATACCCAACTCTCGACTAAATACATTAATATTACATTCCATTTTCAATCTTGAATTTATCCCAAGCCTCATTCAAAACACTAAACACATTCGCACTAATCATTTTCTGCTCCACGGTTGCATCTCTCGGTATCTAATTTCAAATAATATCGTCAGTCATTACCCATCACTCCCATCATGTTTGTTATGGATAGAATAAACGTACCTTGTCAGGATGAACCTTTGCCACGGCCTTCATGTAACAAATCTTAACCTTTCCTGGTAGAACCAACTCTGACATTCCGAGTTTTTTCCAATCCGCTCCTGGCCAAAGTACATTATCTAAACTACCCAACAGTGTTCGTAGATTATCACCTCGTCCTCCTGCCTTCCAGGAATCTAAACGTGCAGAAACACTATCTGATAAAGCGAATTGTTCTTCTTCTAATTTTGTTTGACCTGCTTCTATAGCTCGAAGATTTGCTACAGCTACGGATTGAGCGTTATTCACGACGCTTGGTTTGGTGATTGTGGATTTCATTCGAGAAGGAACTGATGCAGATTTCTTGATTGGAGAGGTAGTCAGAGTCGATTGACCACATGCTTTTAAGCATCTTTCTTTCCCTCGAATGGCAATTATTCCCCCAATATTGTTTTCTGTAGCTGACTTCCATAACGATAAAGCATCAGAGTATTTCTCCATTGCTTCGAGCGCTTCTGCTTTTCTCATCAAAGCTTTGCTGTAATATTCCGACATTGATTTGTTATTTTCCTCTGTAGATGATTGAGAAGGGTCTAGGTTTATCATTTCTCCTTCACCTTTGTTAGATCCAATCATAGTAAGAGCACGATCAGCATCAGAGATTGCCATTTTGGGATCACCAGTCTTGATGGCTGTCAAAGCTCGATTACATAATAGAATAATTACAATAGGATGATCAGAAGGGAGAGGATCAAGGGCGTCAGTATATTTCTGATGTGCTGCATCGTAATCCCCACGTTTGAATGCTTCATTTCCTTTTGTTCTATCATTCGAGGACTGAGACATGGCTGTTGGGTTTACAGATGGGATGTTTCGTTGTATTATCTTTGGTTTTGTTGGAACTGATGTAGTGCGAGACGCTACTGTAATAGAAGATGGTACAGGAAGAGTGAGTGATGTGGTAGAGAACAAATCTACTTCTGGCTCAGGAGTAACTACTTGTGGCTTTCGACGTCTCGCAGAACTAACATATACTTGTGAAGCCTGTTGTTCAACCTGATCTCTACTTAATTTGGTCACGGTTTGTCTAGCCTGGGATTGACCATGTGATGATGCTCTTTCTTGTGAGGATGTAAAAGGTGCAAAAGCAGATCTCTCTGGCAGCACTTGCGCTGGAGATCTGCCTCTTGATGTTAAAGGCATTATAGGTTCGTTTGGAAGTTTTGGTGACAGATTTGGTCGTTTTGAAGAATCATATCCATCCGTTTCCAAGAGCATCGCCTCATTCGTCATTGTTGCTGTCTGATTAGATGACGGATATGAACTATTCTTCTGAGTAGCGGGTAGAGATTCTGATCTTTTGTTGTCTGACATCGCATCTCGCATCCATCTTGGTTGGCTCGAATCTCCACCATCATGTTGATGTTGAAATTCCACCACCGCTTTTTGAACTTGCTTTTTACCTGCTTTCCATAATATATTCGCAGATTTGAAGAGTGCAGTTCCAACTTCGACTGCTTTTTGTTGCACCTCTTGTTCAATTGATGTTATGCGACTATTTGACTGGGGATTATTCGTTGATTGTATCTCTGGTTGCATCCAAGATGGTCGAGCGCCTAATATTTCATCTCTATTTTGTCTTGTTGGACTTGACGATTCATTATGCGTTTTTCCCTTTGACTTTGCTTGCGCTTCAGCATGTGCTTGGTTCAATAACAAACCCACTGCTGCTTGGACATTATTATTCGTTTCTATCAATGCTATTACAGCTTGATCTTTTAAAAAACCCATATCGACCAGTTCCGCAACTGCTTTGTCTTTTCCATTTGTCATTGTTTGTTCTTTCGGCACTACCGTCTCGTTTCTGGATTGGCTGTGTTCTACTGGTCGACTTAGACTTCCTAAGATATCAGTGTCATCTTCATTTACCAAGGTGGATTTGGCATTGTTGTGGTTAGATTTGATTAAAGGAGCCGTTCCGAGACCAAAAATATCATCATCGTCATCTTCCAACTTTGATATATTGTGACCATTCATCGCAGATCCATTTATGGACTTCAATTCTGGCTTTCGTGAGTTGTTTTGTCCCTCAATCGATTGTCCTCTGCCTTTGACTTCCTCGATCTTGCCATTTGTACTTTTACTTCCGCCATTGCCTCTACCCAAACTATTCCACAACTGCGCTTCATGGTTCTTCTTTAGTTGTTGCTCCGCCACTAACTGACTCTGCCTCTCTTGCAGCGTCAATTTCGCGGCTGTGTTCCCATTCGTAGAAGATTGTGTGCCGAGTAGAGAAGAAAAACTGTCTTTTGTTGATTTTACAGGCGATGTAGATAAGGAATTTGTTGAACTTTGTGGTCTAATTGAAGACTGTGGTTGCAAGAGATTGTTAAAGGCTGGAAGTTTGGATACAATTGGTGTCGATTGATATTGTTGAGTCAGAATTGGTCTTGATTGTTGTTGGATGGAATTGAGATTGTTTGTCGGTTTGGAATTCCAATCCAACCCAGTTAGATCATTCATCTTTATATTTGCCGATTGATTGATTCGAGGGTAGTCATAACAGCATCATTCAGTCATCGTACTAACATGGTTGGTAATGTAGCTCTTCTACATGAGGTTCACTGGACGACGTGATGACGCAATAATCACTAAAAAAATCATTTTTATTTTTAAATGCCGAAATATTTCTTCATCGTCGCATCAACATCTATACCCCCTACCTCGAGTCAGGCATGTCTCCAGCTCTCCTGTCTCCTAATATACCCTCTTCATCTCTCCTAGACGACATCTTTGACTCTTCCCCCATCCCTCCATCTCCTATACCCTCTCAGTCTGTCATAACAACATCAAATGAATTAGACCCAAATCATCTCCCATCCGTTTCAGGTTCATCTCAGAACCCAGACCTTAAACATCTTCGTAACATTCACGTAACCAACGGCTATCGAGATGGCATAACCTCTTCCAAATCTGCCGCTGTTCAACCTGCTTTTGACGCTGGATTTCCCCTCGGTGCTGAATTGGGTTATAGATCTGCCTGGATAATTTCTTGTCTGGAGCAGTTGATTAAATATCTGCCATTATCTTCTATCTCTACACCAATTAGCGCATCTGCCACTGATTCGAACAACTCACGGTCTTTAGGGGTAGTACAAAATAATGAAATTGAACAAGTGAATGTGAAAATAGAGATGAAGAACGAGCGAAACATAGGGAACGCAGAACAAGGGCAAGAAGTGCTTCGTCTTGCGAGAAAAGAGTTGGGTTTGAGTAGTATTTTGAGTCAGGAGTACTTTGATGAAGAAGGGAGGCCAAAATGGATAGCGGAAAGTACTGAAGATGAAAGAAATGAAAGGCGAGGAGCAGAACATCCGGTGATTGTCTCGTGGCAGGATAAAGTACGAGATATAGCTGAATCGGTGGGCTTGGAGTTGGATATGTTTACTACGAGAGATGTGTGGTTTCAAGAGAGACAAAAGGAAAACAATCACTAACTAGTATATAACGATTTGAATGACTGACGAATAATGTATAATGTATAATGGTGAATGGATTACGATGGCACGAATAATGAGAACTAATAATAGTGACAAGTCGACACAATTTGATGATACACCATATAGAACAATATAGAGTACATATAATCTATAAATATAACAGTGCTATGGTAACAATTCAATTTTATCTACCAACATAGCAGTGCTATGGTAACAATTGAAGTTTGTGATACTGTACATACATGTCCTGTTCAAAAGTCGAACGAACGAACCAAATCTATCATTGACAGTCCATTATTATAATAGGTCGTTGCAATGCCGATCCAACTGCGGCATTAATGTTGACCAACACAGATCAAAGCTTTTCTGTGCTCAACTACTGCTTCACACACAAAATCATCCATTTCTTTTATGAAAGTCTTGGACTTGTATTTGTTATTTATGCCTTGCGACTTCTCGTCATTCTGACACTCGACTCATCTGCTCCTTTCAAGATATCTCTCGACGTAGCACTAAAAGAAGATTGACCACCACTAAATCTTCGTCGAGCGTCACCTACAGTTGGTAGTTTTTCATCCTTCATCTCCACTAGAGCAGAAGTAGCTCTCATTCTACCTTTCTTTACTGGTTTCTTATACGTAGCAGCGTAAAATCCAAGGAACAAGAACAAATAACTCGAAATAATAATAATTCCCGCAGTTGCTGCAAATTCTTCTCCAGCACAACTTCCTTTGTTTGGTAGATTTGGGAAATAAGTCGACGTGAAATAAGTATAGGATGCAAAGTAAATAAAGCCAAGATCAATGACGAATTGAATGATTTGCATGACTGTAATGTATTGTTTCCACCAAATTCGGACACCTCGAGCGGCTTGGAAATAATACCAATACATTACGACGTGAACCATCAAGTTGAGAGTGATGACAACCCAAGAGACGGGTGTATGTCCGAGTAATTGAGTATAACATAACAAAGCAGTTGCTCCGTGATGATAAGTGTGTAAAAATGCTATTTATTCCAATCAACATCTGACTTTGATCAACCAAAATATATCAAGACTTACTAAGAGGTTTCTTCTTGAGAAATAAGAAACAAGTATCAATCAATTCCAGAAATTTAGTAAGATAGTTCAACTATACAAATACCACGTTAGTCAACCGTCCCACATATTAGAAAAGGAAATATAGACGTACATAATACAAAATGACCAACTTATCCGTCCATCCTCCTTCATACTTGCAAATCGCATTGAAAATTCCTTGTCTAGCAATTATAGGAATCAATTGTTCCAAAAACAAAGCGAGTAAAGCTCCGGAAATAACAGTCAAGGTGAGATTATGTAACTTGAACCAAGTATTTAATTTAAACGCTTGACGATCTTTCATCAATTCCCGTCCTCCTAATATTATTATATAATACGCGATTAGACTAAAGGCGACGCTTTTGTGAGTCGATATTGGTGTTTGATGTGGTACGAATTCGAAATCTTGAGGTTCATAGCCTTTGATGGAAGAGAAAATTCTTTCGAATATAGGCCACAAGTAGATTCCGAATGGACGGTCGAGGGATGGTGGTCCAATTTGTATCATTGGACCGGAAGACATGATTGTCGATTATTGTATGCGATAACGACTCGACTTGTCAATTGTACTGTAATGAATAAGGGCGCGGTAATTGTAGCGCTGACATGTCGGAAAAGAAGATCAAAATTGTGCTTGGTTTACGCGTTTTTTTATGTTTGAAATGCGGGGAAAAATTAATTCGTGCTTTGCCTGTCAATTATCCAGTACTGTACGCAAAGTCCATCAGAATTTGCGACATGTATTGACGTTTGTGAATTACGAGATGTATCCAACTACGTATCATCCAAGTAGAGCCTGTAGAGATACCGGATGGCGTGCAGCGTGTCTTCCTCATCCATGCACGCGTTTATTTTCATGGTTGGCAAAAGTGTGCTTGGCATGTTTCAGATGTTTTTTAAGCTTTTGTGCATTTTTGATCTTTCAATGGGAGATTGATATTTGTCCCTTTATGCGCCTTTGTGTTTGTAAAGATTTCATATTATGTGAACAAACCTGATCTCACTGCGACAGTCGAGACGTATCCATCGGAGAACTTGAAGAAATGTAGAATATACCCTTTCAACAGCATATATCTTGATTACATTCTGAATATCAAAACACGTGACCATAATTGAGGTCTTGAGGACAGAAAGCCCGTGCGTAAGAAATATATAGAGACGACAGCGATTTTATCAATACAATCACTGCTATTACCATATTCTAGATCCCTCCATCTCTTCCCAATTGATTCTGTCATTGTCAATTGATATCTTACCATGTCTAGAACTACCGTACAGCGGCTCATAATGCGCCCAATCTCACAATATCAAACGTTATCTTCGAGAATATATACTCCTTTATTCAAAAACCAGAGATGTTTCAGTATATCAGCTTTACGAAGAGCAGAAACCGATCCTCACGATCCACATCACGAAGAGTCTTTTGAGGAATTTACAGCGAGGTATCCACCATCCTATTTCATCCTAACCTTTCATCCATCCCAACATCTTACTCCCTCTTTCATTTCCTCCCCCTATCATTTCTTCAAAAACACATGACTGTGACTGGTATATTCCCTCCTAGCAACGCTTCAATATTGACTCTTGTTTTCAGATATGAAAAAGAATTCGACAATGTCAACGACGTCTTTGAACTTCAGGTATTGATCACCATCCATCCCTTGTCTTTTCAAGATATTAATTGTGTTTGACATAGCGTAACCTCAACAATGCATTCGCATACGATCTCGTCCCCTCTCCTAGCGTAGTCATCTCCGCTCTCCGCGCCGCTCGTCGCGTAAACGACTTCCCCACGGCAGTTCGCGTATTCGAAGGAATCAGAGCAAAAGTGGAGAATAAATCTCAGTATGACGAGTATGTAAAAGAGTTGGAAGGGATAAGGGAAGAATTGGGGGTTCAATTAAAGGAAGGATTATTTCCTTCTGAAAAGACGGAGGATGATTGATTTATAATATGATGAAGAAGTTGGAGAATTGATAGTGTTGTCTATATATAATACAATTGATGCATGTTTTTATATTCCTCGTAGATCATCAATACATCTAGAAAGGTATAGAAGGACTAGAGATTATGAAAGAGTCTATCATACATTCTTCATCTCATTTCACATACAGTATCAAAGTCATAAATCAAAATGGTAAAAAGCAATTCATAAATCTCTCAATCAGTCAATAATCATTTCTCTATCTATTTGGAATCGCGTTTGCTAAAAACCTTTCCCATACCCTTTCATCTCCCATCCCTTGTAAAATGCTAGACTATAGAAAAAACAGACAATCATCGAGTTGTATTTGTACTATCTACTCTAGGACTTCCAGTTGTATTATTAGTAGAAGTGATGACAGGATGATCGTCAGTCAATTTCAAAGTTCCCATTTTCAAAGTAGCCGTCGAATCTGAAGTATTCAGTGCGTTATCAGATTGATTGATTTGATGTTGTAAAGGATTATTACCTGATATTTCCAATATAGTACCACTTATGGGACTATGTACTTGTTCAGGAATATCCTTTTCTTCAGTATAAGACGGCGAGTTTGGTTGTTCCGTAACGCCTTCTAATTTTGTCACGGGTGAGATGATTGTTTGTCCTGCTCCCGTAACAATCTTTGTTGGAGGAAGTGAAGCACCATTCTGCATATTCTTTGCCAAAGCAGATAATTTATCCCATTTTGCTTGACGTTCTCTTTTGTTTATATCAGCATTATTTTGTGTTTCTGTATATTCATGACTACAGTCATCAAATAGTTGTGGATTTACTTCCATGAAATGTTTCATAGCATTATAAACCATTCCATGAATTGTCCTATTTCACGTTAAATCAGTATATTTTTGATATTCAGGTAATAAAATTGTAAAGAGACCATACCTATTCCAATGACCCTTTGAATTCTCATATAATGGTGCAAACATTATAGGTAAAATGACTTCTACATTATCACTAACCAAATTACAAAAATACTCGTTATTCCAGAAATATAAAGCTCTTTCAGCGACTTGAAAGTGAGGACTAGAAACTGATTTTGCTAATTGAGTGAATAATGCTTCTTGAACCTTTGCAAATTCAGCAGGATCCATGACTTCAAATATATCTTCTACTTCGTTCAAAAACATGACTTCTTTTGTACTGTTTACCTTTGGCCAATATCGTAATAAACCAACGACTACTTCTTCAGTCAAGCCTGCATCTTTTTCTAGAAATTGTACTATACAATAAGCTAATTGAGGATGATACATGCTTAGACTTTTCACTTTATGAAGAGGTATCAACACTCTTGTCAAGAATAATTTATGTTCTTCCTTTAGAGGTAAAGCGAATCCATTAATAATAGATCCAAGTATTTCTAGCAATTCAGCAATTCCATTGAACCTTTCCGTTTCATAAATGAATTGGAAAAAGACATTATTGATTGATCTACGAATGAATGATCGTAAATTGAGGAATTTACCATATATTCGATGAAGAGTCGTTTTCAGAAAATCTCTCTCTCTCGGATCTTCAGAATCGAATAGTTCCAATAATTGCAGAACAAAAGAGTGATCGATGTATTGTTTTGCTAAATTAGTATTGAAATCTTGACTTTCGATGAATCGCAAGAAGAACTCATAAACGACTTGAATATGAGGCCAAGCAACTTCCAAAACAGGTTCATCTTCTTCAGGATCATATGCTTCACCTTGAGGATTGACGGGTGGAGGTATAGGTCTGAATAGATTCTTATTAAACATTTCCACCACTCGAGAATACATATTTTCCGTAATGACTTGACGATTTTGAGCGACGTAATCTAATAATTCGTGTAATGCCAATCTTTTGATTTCTTTTGACTTCATATCCGCACTTGGATCGTTGAAATCGAATATAATATTACATTGATCTAGTTTTTGCATGAACAATTCCTGTCTTCGATTGGGTGCGACTTCATGAAATGCAGGTAATTTGTCTAATTCTCTTTGTTTTTGGTCGGAAATATCAAATCGTGACGAATGTTGTCTTTTCGGTGTTCTTATTCCTTCTGGTACTGTATCTTTTGGTGTCGATTGTAAACGATCAAATAATAATGATTTTGTTCCTACTTTTGGTGGACCTAGATCATGTGGCATTGTTTCTGGAGCTCCAGGTGGTGGAACATGCTACGAACAAAAATTAATAAATATTTATAAAATATAATTGACAGAAAAACGTACGAGTGAACTTGGAGATATTACAACACTTGGTGGTAATGATCCAATTGTACTTGTACTACCAAATCTTCCCGTAGGAGGTGCTGTTGTCCCTTGTGAAATTCCCATGGGATTTTGAGTTTGTCCTTGATGTGATGATGATGTTGACAATGTTGATTGTTGTGATGATGAATAACCTTGTTGATGAGGTTGTTGTGATGTTGATTGAGCAGATGGATAACCTTGTTGAGATTGTTGTGATGTTGATTGAGATGATGATCCATAACTATCTCTATCTCTGTTTGATTCTGATGAAGATTTAGATTGTCTTGTATCTACAAGATTTGCTTGTGAAGAAGATGGAGTTGGACCTTGAGATGATGCTGGAGATTGTGCTGATGCTGGAGATGCTGTACCTGTATCTCCACCTTTATTCTTTTTTGATGATTTACTTCCATCTTTTGATCTCGAGAGTGTCAACTATATATTAACATGTTTGTTAGTATTATCATTCAATCCTTCATTGTATCAGATACTGACCACTCTTTGCCTGAATCCTTTCATATTCTCGGATACAAACAACTATTATATCTTTGTTTTCTGTAATCCAAGCCGCTTGACTATATGATGCATACAATTCGTCTAATACATCAACTGCATTATTCTTGAAAATTGACTAATTGTATGGTTTGAATGCGCAATTGGTCAAACTCTATCAATTGTTCTTGACTCGACAGCCTAATTTGATATTCAGTTATGCGCGCAATTGTATCTTCTGTTCGTTTTCTTGTTGATTGTCCAAGATCAAACACGCGAATCCCGACCGATCTTGTAAGCTTCTTGATTATTATTGACGTCAAGATTCCGTAATTAACAACAATCGATGGTGTATGTTGATCTATATCGGAATATTATCCAAATTGCAGGAGAGACGAGTCGGAGAGTCGTGTAGTGGTAGTATATGTGTATAATGTTGTAATTGTCATGTATCAATCACCATAATAGTATGATAATACAATAAAAGTAGTAGTAGTAGTAGCTTAACGAGTCCGGTTGACCGACCCAAGCACCCGTTACACGTGCCATCAATAGAGAGGGCAACTCTAAATACTGCGGGATCACCCGTTCTATCCGTTTTTGGGTTTACAAAATAAAGTTGGCCGTGAATAATGGTTGTTATGACTATGGGGATCTCTTTGGCATATCGACAACCGCCGATTCAATTTACTCCTATCAAATGATTGATGATATGACGACATGCCGACACAGCCTGAAATTCAACCTGTAGTCAGAACAGCAAATGTTTCAAATCAACGTATAATTACTGTTGAACATCCATGCGTAATTAATGATGTAGATAAAGGTGTCAAAACACTTGGAGGTGAGCATCAAATAAAACGTGTACGTATAGTTATATTCATAGATTTGTATCCATTTTTCCATCTCTTCTCTAGTCATCTATTTTCGGAGTCTATATCCCCAATTTTCGTTTCTCATTTTGATAATATAGATATTTGATGAATCATCTTCTACACTTCCAATTGCTGTAGCTCTTCGCGCCAATGATCCGTTTGCAAGAAAGTTACCATCTCGTAAATCTGAAGTCAATCATCTACTATTACGAGTCAACGTACCTCGTCGTACGGGCAGGAAAAGAAAAAGAGGAAGTGATGATGAATTTCTCTTTCACGATAAACATGATGAACACAATCAATCGGAAAGACCTCACATCTTAGATAATATAAATGATACTGCTGGTTTGTTAAAGATTCTTGACGGTAGAAGTAACATATATGACATTGATGTTTTGGGCAATGTGAATACAACACATCGATTTCGTGGTTTACCTGATTTCCAAGTCGTTTCACAGGATAGTGAAATGATGAAACAGGTTGCAAAGAGTCTTGTAGAACCGACACGTAAGTCATCACTCATCAAACATTGATATTATTATGATTTATTGATGGTCATTAGTTGAAAAAATCAAAACATTCTCACCAAATCTAAGCATACAATATCAACCAGAAGATATAGCTGGACCACCTCAATTTGCAGCATATGATCAATATTTATATTACATGTATTCACAAAACAAAGCAAATCCCAACGTTTCAGCGCCAGATGGTCGACCATTATCTACAAATGCATTTACTCCAAGTCGTCGTGTGACTGTTGCACTAGCAATTGATGCAGAGACTGTTCCCACTGGACCAGTAGCTAGTCTACCTTTGTTAAACACTACTAATCGAGCTTTACAAAAAGCAGTAGCTACTTTACAAGAATTACTTGCTAAAAGACCCATTCTGACAAGACGAGCAGCTATGAATTTATGTAAAATACCTCCAACTGCTGATGCTTTGTTTAAAAACGCTACAGAATATGTTGGCTATGCCTTTTCTTCAGGTCCATGGAAAGACACTTTGATAAAATTTGGAATTGACCCAAGAACATCTCCAGATTATAGAATTTATCAATCTCTATCGTTTCAGTTGATTCCAAATTCAAATTCTAGAAAAGGAACGTCATCAACCACGGGGAATGAATCAAAGAAATGGACTAGAGCTGATCAATTGAACAAACAAATGAGATCAATAAAAGGTGGTAAGAAAAAGGGAACAACAACGACTACTACTATCAATAACGAAGAGGAAACAGACCAACAACCATCAAATGAACACGATACAACTGACCAAACACCAGAAATGAATCCTACAAGTAACATATCGACAGAAAAGACTAGAAAGAAGAAAAAACCCTCTTCCGACGCATTATCTCAATCTCACATCTTTACAGGATCACTATCGTCTACATTAAACACAAAAACATGGCAAGTGATTGATATCCAAGAAGAGTTTATAGCAGATATATTCAAAAACAGTCCCGTACCTTCTAAACCAAATTTGAATGAAGGTTGGGGATGGTATACGAATGGATCAATCTGTACAGCGAGGGTTATAATGCGGGATATGCTGACTTGTATGATTAATTCTTCATCTTCATCTTCATCTTCTACTTCTTCTACTATCAATAATGATGATAATGAGAGAGAAAAACCTTGGTTGAGATATAAACATCTCTACGAGAAAATCATCAAAGCGGTACCGTCGAATATCGACTCTGATAATATAAAAAGTACATATCATTATCAAAGCGATGATTTGAATCAGAGTGAGATTATCAAAGTTGGGGAAATGTTGACGAATATAAGGAGTATGGCAAAAGGAGTCAAATTGGATCATGGAAGACGGACAGTGATGACTAAGAAAAAAGCTAGTGATGATAATGGTAATAATTATGGTGATGATGATAATGATAGTCATGGCCATGAGGTTGGTGATGATGGTAATGACGATGATCATGGCAATGTAGATGAAGACGGTACTGGTGATGGTGATGATGATGAAGGTGATGATGATGAGGGCCAAGAGAGTAATGGTAGTATGGTCATAGATGAAGATCAAAGTAACGACAACGATGATGATAAAGAAGAATCAAACATGAATGAAAGATCATCATGTACAAGTGAAAGTGCAGCTGATCAAGATACAGATGAAAGAATGACCAATGTAGAACAATGACGTTGATAACAAGTATATATATATATATATGTATACATTCCCTTGTACTATAGATCAACCATTATATACTAACCATGCTTTATTATGTATGTTACTCGATCGACTGATTAAAATACTGTACCATCAGATAAAATCATAATAGGTGGTTCTTTTGTATTGGGTCTTGATACTTCTGCAATCTCTCTTCCGCCCTATAATCAATCATGTATTAGTATTTCATATATTCTAGTCAAGATGATGATAGATCTATAACTAACCTTCCATGTACCTGCTTCCAACATCTGGGCCAAACTTAATTTATGACCATCTACTAATCCCAAACCACTATTCACAGCTACAAGTAATTCATCTAGCAATGCGACAGTAAGAGCTCTCCATTCTACAATCACGTCATCATCTGGTGTAAATAATGGTACGACTTCTATAGATTGTTGACCTTCTTTTGCAGCATTTTGATGGAAAAATTCAATTCCTCTTTTTGTATCCTCTGGTTTCAAGGTCAATAGGCCCGTATCTACTAATAGACCGCCATTTCTATATTCTGCAAGGCCAGTCATTAGTTCTTGTCCTGCAAAATGTACATTTAATATCTTTGTAATGGGAACCATTAATGAATAACACATCCATTGAGTTAATTTATGAAATGGAACAATTTCATTGTATGGTTGTTGTTGTTGTGTGGAAAATTTTAACAAATTACAATGCCATGCATCTCCAAGTGCTTTTCCATTCAATTTTGTACGTGTTTCTGGCCAGATTGGACCTAGACCGTCCATCAAGACTGACCATAAAGTAGGTACTGCTATGATTGTTCCATCTGATTTTCTAGTAGATTCATGGGATAATAAATAGTCTTTAATTTATATCATCAGCACTTTGATGGAACAATGGTGAATGAAAGGAAGAGAGCGAAAGAAAAGTGAATGACGGAAGAGGGTGAAAGAGGAGAGAATGAAAGGAAGAGAGTAAAAAGAAAAAGAGAGAATGACAACTTACTAAGCATTCCACCGGGTCTTCCCTCTTCTCCAAATATTTCATCATTATTAAGTGCTTGACTTAATCTAATCAACAAATTCGTCCTCCCTTCAAGTCCAGTAATTGGATTGGATTCAGAAACCTGTAAAGCTTTACCAACCGTTTCGACCGTCAATTTGGATAAACCTTGACAATCTACTTGAAAAACATTGTCGGCATTACTACTAAACAAACCAGCCTTGAACATTTCCAGACTAGCAACAGCAAGACCTTCACTTCTTTTATATATTTTACCACTTTCTTTACTTTTATACTGCCATTTAGTTCCAGCTCCAGCATCTAATAATACAGAAACGACGAATAAATCAATCAATCTACGACATCTTTCTAAACTTCCTACATTACTAGGCCAACTTGACATTAATTGTTCGATTCTAGGTCTACCACCTACGTCAAAATGTTGCCATCTTCCATGAGGAGGAATTGTATTATAATGACCGGCAAAATCTCTCTAAACATGTCAAATTAGTTACATTCTCAGTGCTATTTGGAATGAAAAGACAACTTACCTTGATAATTGATACTACATACCCAGCAGTATCTTCAAACTTTCCCATGTCTATTTCAAAATGATTACTTCCCTTTCCATCATCCTTTTTGGCCAATTCCAGCACCTTTTTACATTGTTCTCGAACAGAATAAATACTTTTCAACCAAGCAACTCCTCCATCTTGTTCTTTAGAAGGTGGTCCATCTAAAACCATGTCGGCCATGATATCAGGTAAACTTGCGTGAAAGTCTGCGGTAGAAGAGACTTGACGGACGGATTTTGCCTTTGATTTACTGGTATTTGTAGTTTTGATGGATCCGTTTATACTGGCTTTGTCATTGAATGATGGATCGGTTGATTCGGGTCGAGAACGATTGGATGATCGAAATAAACCCATTTTTTATTTTTATTTATTACTTCCCAAGGTTGTTCTATTTTTGGTCTTCGAATGTTCAGAGTGACCTTGAATTGGACAGCTATGAGAAAGATGGTCCAATTTGGCCTCGAATAGCCGAGGGTTGGATTATGTTAAGCGGGGTAAAACACAGAAATGGAGAAAGAGGGGGCCCCGCAAGATCAGTATAGTAGTAAGCTCCAACTGGACCAAATTTTGAGGATGTTTCTTTCGCCAGTATGATATTAAAGTGACTCTAACAATCAAAGATAGGAGATGAAAGTAAAGTCAAGTCAAGTTTATTCATTCATTAAAGATGGATTCACATGTACTGTTTCGGTCATCTCTCGGCTATTGATAAATATACTCGACGGTTGTAGTCAAAGAACGGCAGTATAGTTTCTTTTACCGTTTTACTTGCAAGAGGTGCGTTGAAGTCCAACCGTCAGACAAACTATTGGTGGACTTTCTTTTCCCAGATACAGCATGACTACTACTATGATTCTCAGATTGGTTTTACGATGAACATGTTGCTGTAGAGTTTGGATCAACTATATATTGTACGAAAATGTACAAGTGGTGGACTGCATATATAATAATTATAGTCATGCCATACAACAAGATGTGCCCCATTCTGTTCAATACCTTTCATAGTCTATAATTGTGCTCCTTACATTATAGTAAATGACGATAGAATTACTCAATTTTGACTCTGTTTGACAACAACCCTATATAACAGTAATTCCGACATCGCCGTGAACTTCATCATATTTTGGAAAAGTTGTTACACCAGCATCATAGTATTGTCCTGACGAAATAACGTCTATATAAACTATTCAATCCGACAAAACGGTATATTCTTCAAACGTCTAGTCAAAACAGCCGTTTACTACCCTAAAATATGGATACATGTCTCATCCTGTAGAAAGATCTAAGTGGTTAGCGAAAAAAAGGTATAACAAGCTCCACTTTATATAGTGATTAACGAACTTCACATGGACAGTACAAGCACATTAATATCATAGTCACTCACTTACTGATCAATTGTTGATATCTTCATCATTCATCTTCATCATTCATCCTCATCAAATCGTGACATTGCTTGAACTTCCATGAATCATTACTTTATGATAGAAGAAATTCCCTCCTTCTTTGTTCCTTCTTTGCTCTTCTCTTACTATTATATTCTTTTACATCTTCCTTTGTCAATTTCTGCCCAGATCTTTGAGCTTTTAGACTTTTACCCTGATGAGTATTTGCAGCTCTATCGACGTCGAAAAAGGCATTCATTTGTCTTTTACTTTTGTTCTCGTCATTGAAATATTCCGTAGTTTTGTTATCTGATTGGAATTTCCCTGTGAATCGATTAAAAGTTGCTTCTTGTGTATAATCTGTTGTTGTATCGGGTATTATTGCGTCCGGATCAGTGTTTGGATCTGTTGAACCTTTATTCGGTTGATGATATTGAGCATAATCTGCATTTGGATCATAATCTCCATGAATTGCAGGGTTATATCCCATATAAAGTCCCGGCGGTTCCGTATTTGTCACATCCGCAGTAGTAGTGTCTGTTTCCTCAGTCCCTGGAGCTTTCATTCCTTTTTTAGATGATGTATGTGAAGAAGAAGTTGGCACTCGTGGATTATCCCATTGAGAGATTCCAGTAAATTTATTATAAAAATACCATGCTCCAGACGTCGGATCTGCTCTTGCTTCCCATCCATCATCATGAGTTATCTCCTTGTTTATTTTACTTGGGGGAGGTTCAAATGGAAGAGGAGGTGCTTCATCGGGTAAAGGTGGAGATGTGTCATCGATTTCTTGTCCTTTTGTTTCCTCTCCTTCTGTTTCTTGTTTATCTTCTTCTCTTTCTTCTCCTTCTTCAGACGGACTTTTATCACGTCTACTTTTTATCTCTTCGATTATTCTCTCATCTTGATGCATTGCAACAGGAGACTTTTTCGATGATCGTTCTTCCATTCTTTTATGTACTCTAGTCAGAAAACATTACATCAAGCGATCATCAATTCGCGTAACCGAATAGTAACTACAACCGGCTAAATATCGGTCAAATATCATGTTCACTTTCGACATGGCATAGTCTACAAGAGTGGCAATAGTCAACAGAAACGGCGGTCTAATTACATGTATATACAGATTATCGATGTAGTATTTGAAACGTGCTACCTATCTAGATTTATATCCCTGACACCCTCTTCGATATGTTTGTTTTGTTCTGAATTATTTCCAGACATATCTCCAGCTTGCATGATAATATCTTCATCCTCCCCTCCATCATTGACATTCTCTCCATTCTTTTGTCCCGTAGTATGATCTTCCGATTCTTTCTCTTTCTCCGTACCTCCAGCTTGTAATAAAAATGCCACAATATCGTCCTTTCCTGCATTTTCCGCCTCAAAAACAGCCAAATTACCTGCTCTATTTCTTATCCACAAGTCGGCGCCATTCTCGACCAGTATCTTTGTAGTTTCCAAGTGACCATTTAGTGATGACCAATGTAATGCTGTGTTTCCCGCTCCATTGTAATGATTTATAAATTCGAGACTTGAAGGAGATTCGAGGATTTTGAAAATATGAGTGAGAAGTGCTGTCATATCAGTCAACAATGGTCCAGTCAGTTGTATATTGGATATTTGAGTGAGTATCTTACAAGTTAATCCATTGCCAGCAGCATAGTGTAGTACAGAATTACCACTTTCTTTGGAGACACTCGCCAATAAAATATCCTTGTGATTCACATTATTTTGTGCTGTAGAGATCGTGTTTAAACAATCATTTAGGTCTTCTTGATCATTTGCCCTTACAGAATCAAGTATGCAGTCTATATCGTCATCATTAAGGTCGAGAGCACGTTTTCCAGTGGTCATGGTCAATATGGAGAGAAGAAATTTCAAAAACCATAATAATTTTTTATAATTTTCAACTTCCACCATCACATATGTACGTCTCGCGACAATCGTCCTGTCATAGTAACAGCTAGATAATGGGATTATATATGCCAGTTATATGTACAAAATGTGCAATGCTAAATCGCTACTGGATGATGTCAAACTCTACTAGCTTCAGTTTCTGATCTTTTCATGTCATCTGGTCTTGAAGAACCCTTTCCCTTGAAATCCAATTCAGCAAATTGATCACGAGCAACCATAATATTAACCCTTGCCGCATTAAAATACGCTTCTCCTGGTGGTAATACAACCGCAAGGTTAGTATTTTCAGTCAGTCTTACGATCAAAAACATGAATCTACCAGTTTTGATCTGTAATTCGGAGAAATTAGCGGTTCCAGCTGAAAGACCTGTATGTTTCGCTATAGATTGTTTATGACTCTTCACAACACTCGATAACCTTTCAAATCTATCAGTACAAGGATTTTCTGCAGCTTCATAAGGTCTAGAAACGTGGGTAACCATCAAACAAGTCGTTCTTTCATATAATATCATTTCATGAGCATAAATGTCGTTTGCCAACTCATTCATCAACTTCTCAATGACACCGGCGTTTGGTATGAGATAATGTATAACACTTGTCCATGCTCGATATAAACTTTGATCCCAGATACTTGTCCCTGAAAATTCAACAGCAATTCCTGCATTTTTCCCTTGTCCACCAAATCCTATTTCAACACTGACTTTTGATATCTCTTTACGATGATTATTAAAGACTGCTTCTTTCGTTTCTAACGATACTAGATCCATTTTATGAATAAGAACAAATATTCTCGAATTTGGTGAATTTTCTCGTAAAGCAGTGGCTATTGATCGAAAATTGTTGAGATCTGCTGCAAATTCTCTTGAATCAACATCGAATACGAATATAAGTACTGCTACAGAAGCAAAGACGTGTGATCTTTGTTGAGTAAGATAACCTTCTGTAAATCCATCTTGTCCACCACAATCCCAAAGGTTTAGCGTCAAATTACCTAGAAATCTTACATTGCTATGTTCTACATCTATAGTTGCTCCTAATCTTCGAACATCTTTTGCTACATAATTACTAAAAATGATTGAACGCATTGAAGATTTTCCAGCTCCAGATTTTCCCATTAACAGTACTTTTCTTTGTTTTCTCTTCGTTGTCGTAACATTACTCGAACTCATGATGAAAAAAGCGCAGACGCAGAGAGCGCCCGAAGCGCCCTTGAGTCCTTCAGCGATCTATTTTATTGATTGATGATGAATGTAGAAGAATAGGTGTACAACACTTGGAGATGGAGATGATAACAAGACACGTGACAAGTGTTTACTTGACCCTTACCGCCATGGCAGAATTATGACCTCTATCCATACTCACATTTGTCATTTGTAACACGGACTGATGGGGCAGTGAGGGTAAGAACCAGGTAAGATAGACTAACCATACAGAAATCTTGATTGTTATTGTAGAATGTCGTCAACAGCAATTCTACTCAAATCATCACCTTCAGCATTGAAACCAACAAACCAAAATAAAATCACGTCTTCCTCTTCTTCTTCTTCGTCACAAATCAACAGCAATAATCAACAACAAACAACACCAAAATCTATAATAAATACTCCAAAACCAAAAGCACAGACTCCTACACATAATATAACACCATTACCCGCTCAAGCAGGAACATGGAGACATCCAAGAATCAATGATATTGCCAGAAGACAAGGACAATCAGCATTTAATAGTCAAAATGTATGGATTGCGATACAAAATGGTGGATTTTTGATCATTTCTTTGTTTCTACCAAGTATAATAACATCAATGTGAGTCGATCATCCAGTATATATAACATTATCTAGTCTGATATGAATGTATAGCATTCCCAGACCAATACTCGACCCAATTCTAACAAAAGTCTATCCCTATAATTCATATTTCCTCATCTTCCTTCGTCTATTCTTTCTAGGATCATTCTTATTCGCTTTCAAACCATTATTGATTCCCAAAGATGATATGGAAGATATACCCCTCACACCTTCTCAACGTGCTTTGTTGGGTTTAAAACCGAGTAATACTCCTCTTTCTACAACTTCTCAAACAGCTACTCCTCCTCGATACTCTCGTTCTCGATCCACAACTCCAAAATCAATTATTTCCGATCGTGGTAGTTCTCCTTCTACATCATCAAATGCATCGCCTTTGGACGACAGAGGGAGGAGAAGAAGTGGATCTGTAGAAAATAAGAGTTTAAGAGAAAGTTTAAGAGCAGGTTCGAATTCTGGAAGTCCTTATGGAGGGAACGGTAGTCCATTAGTACAAAAGACTTTGATAGGGAATACTGAGAGAAGACTAAGTTTTGACATGTCGGTTAGTGATAATATCAATAATTATACTAGTCAGATAGGAAATGGAAAGGCGAGTGTAGGATTGAATAATAAATGGTTGTATGAAAGAGGTAGAAGTAGTCCTATAGGGAGAAGTATATTTTCATGATCCATCGATTTATTTTATCAACATTCTTTCGTATTCAATCGTGATATCGTATCGCTAACAATATCTACAGCTTTTCTTACAACCATTCTATCATTATCAAATGTCAATCTATTTATAGCTTCTTCATAATCAAACCATTGACTCTTGAATTGTTCTTCACCTTGACCTACCGTTTTATCACCATCATCATCTACAACACCAATAAACCACCATATTAATTTAATTCCACCACCATTTTCATCATTGCCATTCTTCTCTTCTTCATTATCACATACTTTATCTAGTTCTCGAATCTGCAACCAAAACGCTTCTTCATTGGTATATTTCATCCTCGCAATGTCCTGCTCATCCAATTCTCCAGTCAATTCCCCATCTCGATAATTATTCATCGTCCTTCTTGTGAATTTATACAAATCCATCAATTTACATTCATACCCCGTCTCTTCTTTTACTTCTCTTACAGCAGCGTCACATCTTTTTTCATCGACATTCAATCTCCCTTTGGGTAAAAGCCACTCGTTTCTGGAAATGTAGTTTATCAGACAGATTTGACCCGCTTTACTTCTTTCCGTATTTGTGTGATTAGAAGAAGGTGGAAGATGGAAAAGAACGCATCCTGCTGATTCGACGTATCTTTCCGATGAGTATGATCTTGTTATGAACTTTGATTTGGCCATTTTTGGTCATACATATACCACCGTAGCATTGAAGGCACGGTGGTGATGTTCACAAGTTGTTGGTGAGCATGAGCGGCGGGGAGTACGGTGGAAAAAAAGGTGGGGGCGGGGAGGAAAATTAGTCATACAGTCCATCTACTCATCATACATCTACACATAGAAGTGATCTATCTTGTACATATGGTATATGAAATGGATCAATTCGAGACTGTACTTTTACCGCATCTAGAACAATATTCAATATATCTAGTTTTGTTTCGTAATGTATCTAATGCAGAATTCCTGAGAGAACAACTCATTACTGGGAATACTGCTTTTCAATATACATTTCTAGATGCATCTATGGTTAGTATTGATCATCGTCACCATTTGCAACATCCGAATTCCATTCATTACTATCGTGGTTCAGAGAAGAGCTAGATGGACTGACTAGAGAATCATAGATCTACTCTCGTCAACATCTGTTCACTGCTTGTTTCAAAAGTATCAACGACATAGAGTGTAATCGTTTAAAAACTCACAATGTACATTCTGAGATTGTATTTGCTCTTTCACCAAACAATAATGTATGTCTCCTCGTCGAATATTGTTTGTTGAATGTGGAAAATGTTGATGAATTGGTAATAGATAGCTGAATCATTCAGGAGATTTGGAATCACTTCTACTTGTAAAGACATTATCGCTCTAAAAGTAGCTACCTCTCCAGATACTTCACTGGAGATTGTACGGCAGCATCTATTAGATAACGTCCAAGCCGAAGAAGTAATTACTTTGACTGATGACAGATTAGTTGAACTAAGAGATCTATCACGGTTACGAAAGTTGTACAAATCAGAATCACCAAATACGACTCTAGAAGGAGATAGATTGGAAGCTCATATTATAAGTAGTATCATCTTAAAAGGAACATGATGCATCTACAGTGATTCTAATAGTGATTCTAAATCGTTCGGAGAATCATCAAGGATCTGAATCTCTGCTTTGATGTTCAACATTAACATTACTTGAAGATCAAGTCTATCGTTCAAACGAGTATTACCTGTTTGATCTTTATTACGATTCAATATACCAATTGCACGTCTACGATCTCTGGCAGTCAATGGCAATACCTTTTGCACGTTTCCATTGTTTGAGGTTTCTTTTATATGTTCTCGATCAAGTCCGAGACGTCTGGCCGTAGGTATAGCTGCGTTTATGGATTCTGAAGATTTCAACGAACCATATTGAAACATATTTGCAATCCCTATTCCATCGGGATCATAGTCTGTCAAAATGGAGACTCTTGGATGTCGAAATCTATTCCAAGGAGTTGGAGTTGAAAGAGCTTTGAGCATTTGTTGTGAGATTAAATCAGGATAACCTTTGGCCTATACCATCTGGTTAAGTCCAACAATATTACCAACAGTATAATCAAGAGAGGATGTCAAGGACATACAGTCATTAATAGTCCACGAGACCCTACTTCTTCGTAGAAACGAGAACTTAATATACTTTGAAAGGATGCCTGTACGTACCCGTCGGTCAACAATGTCAGGAATGAGAAGATCAAGAGATGTATACCTCTTTTTCAACTACCAATATCCATTCGACTTTAGACACGTCTGCACATATATATTCTGATATATCTTGTATCAATGTTGGACGAAGTGCTTGTCTCAGATCCAATTTTGATCCGTTAGACTTGGTCAAGACAGCATTACCATGGATCAGACCTTTTGCAGCCGCACGCTATCAATTCCATAAATTGCTGTTTATTGTTACATTCTAGACACCAAAGAACTTACAATGTTCAAGGCAGTTCTTTTGATACCAAGAGTAGATGTAATCAAATCAATATGTCGATCTACTGTTGGTTGAGACTCGAACAGACGAGGATCACGATAGTACATATCCCTGTTATGCAAAGAAGCCTCGTCAGTACTTCACTGTTGGAAAGATACATTTCTCAACTCATTTATACCGTTTAGTAATAACAATACCTTTCTCAATGGCTTCTAGAGCTAATCTCAGGATCGTCAATACAATGACTATAATACTTTAGTATGTCATAGAGCTAGATGTGAAGAATCAGAGACAAACCAAATCGCCGCGTTTCTTCATTATTTTTGCCTGGAAAATGTAACGCTGGTAATTTTGGAACGGAAGATGATGGAGACGATGATAAAGATGATTGAGATGATATGCAACCAGTGCTGTAATCTTCAAGATCCAGGAACAATCTTGAGCTATTGTCAAGTTGCTTATTAATGTCTCGGATGATTGCAACAATTATGTTTTTGGTGTTGGTGACTGGTAAAGTCGTAATGCTGTTCTGACTTTGAGTCGGCAAATATGTATCAAAATCAGGATCACCTTGACTATCTTGACCTACTAGTTGCGCATATACAGCTTCATCATGTTTCTCATTCTCAACTCCGAGTTCATCAACCGGCAATGCGGCTTTGGTTGAGCTTTGAACAGACTCGTCTTCATCTTCAGTACTGTCATTGTCATAATAAACAGCAAGATTGCTATGAAATGGATGTGATGGACTAGACATGGCTGTATTGATGACTGACTTGTCTTTGAGATATTGATCATTAGTAATCAAGAGCATATGTGTGATTAGCCATGTTGATTACTAGTGTAGGTGAAGTGAAATGATCGCCAAAAATGCCAAGACCACTTTGAGAAACAACGCGTTTTCGTGACATCGCGTAAAGTGAACATTGTGATTTTTATTTGACCACAACAGTCTCGAAGCTCCTGCCTAAAATGGAGGTCTATTCATTCATGTCAAACGCATAGATGATACATATGTAGTTCCAAACCACCTCCTGGGTCTCTCTAGAATGGATATCTTACTGGATCCCACCGAACCCTCCACAAATCCCATGAAACGAACAAACAATGAGATTGATGACAATCTTATGAAGCAACGAGATGCTATGAATACTTTTTGCGAAAACACAATGTCAAACAATCACATCAACACCAATCATGAAGGATCTACATCTTCTACAGAACCTAGTTCATCTTCAGTCGAGGATATTGCTGTTAGACAAGCAAGTCCTGTATCAACTCTGTCTCTATTAAGCAGTAAAGCTCCTTCAACACTTGGAAATCATGTAGTTACTAATCAGTCCGGAAATACTCGAAATTCAGAACCGCCGAGGAAACGACGAAAGTTGACAATCAACGAAAAGCTGGAAAAGGAAAAGGAAAAACAAGAAAAAGCACGATTAAAAGCCGAGAGAGAACAACGTAAAGGTGAAGAAAAAGTGATTGAAGAAGAGAAACGTCAAGCAAAATTAGAGGCAAAAAAGGTACAAATGGAAGAGAAAGAAATAAAGTCTAGAGAGAGAGAAGTTGCAAAAGCACAGAAAGAGGAAGAAAGGAGGATGAAACTGGAAGAAAAGGAACATGTAAAGAGGCAGAAAGAGGAGGAAGAAGCAAAGAAGTTAAAAGTATGTCCCTTTACATCATTTGGGGTGATAGCAAACACTAATTATGTCCTATTATAGTCACAAATGAGATTAGGAGCATTCTTTATCAAACCTACAGCATCTAGGATGGATACGGAGAGTCCAAAGATAGATCAAAAAGAGGTAGACATGTCAGATGCAAAAATACCAGGGTCATGTTCACCAAAACTCGAAACGGATAATAGACAATCAGATTATTATACATATTTCTTACCTTTTGCCTTGCCATCATATACAACAATGGCAAACACTGCTGTAGAGGCTCAAGACCAGGATATGTTTTTGACAAGACTGAAAGAAGGTTCCCCGAAGCCAACAGAAGATTTATTATCAAGTCTTGGATTAAAAGCTCCCCGACAACAACGTCAAAAAGAATGGCCAAGAGTTGGAAACATTATGGCAAGATTACATGGTGGTAAAACTGGAAATAATGGTGGTGATGATGGTGATGAAGATGTTGAACAACAGTTGAGGTCACTTTCGCGTAAATATATCCATTTTTGTGAAGATGTTAGACCACCATATTCAGGAAGTTATACACAAATATCACTACCAAGTTTAATCACAAAAACAGGTAGAGATCCTTTCAAAAGAGTTCGACCAAATACAGATTATGATTATGATTCAGAAGCAGAATGGGAAGAAGCAGAAGAAGGAGAAGATGTTGATTCTGATGGTGAAGAAGAAACCGAAAGTATTGGTAGTGCCGATGAAATGGATGGTTTTCTTGACGATGAAGAAGCTTCTGGACAAAATATAATGATGAAGAGGGGTACAATTCATACAGAAACTCATCCAATATCTACCGGAATTTGTTGGGAGAATAATAATGGTCACTCATTGACAAACGATCCAGAAGATTTTGATTTATCCACCATGAAATTAGAATGGTTGATTGAAGGATCATTCAAGTCGATTGATCCGTATACTTCATCATATTGGGAGACGAATCTACCAACTAACAATACTCATATTGATGTTAACGGTCATATTGCATTTCCTACTTCAATGACTAATGATCGTGACAAGAACAAGTCGATTGATAGTAAAAGTATGCCACCTCCACGTGCACCTTTACAAACAAATAACAGTGCTACTAATCAAAAAGTATTGATGAATAATAATATCAACACTGGAGATAAAGGTCCTCTTGTAAAGACAAAGACTGTCAAACAACCTGCTCAAAAGTTGACAGGCAATGCCTTTGAGCAATTTAAAGAAGCTGTCAAAGGAAGTAATTTGACAAGATCTGAATTGCTCAAGGTATTGAAACAGAGGTCAGTTGTCTATTCTCTGCTCTTTCAGACCTCATTTTAACTTTTACCATAGATTCCCTACCTTTTCAAATGATTCTATCAAAGAGACGTTAATGTCTAATTTTGCTAGAGTTGGTGCTTCTGAGAAGGTATGGCGACCTGTAGAAGTTTGACCTATCATATTACCATTATTCACAGTTTGAATGAGAGTATGGAGACTTGTCAAGGTCTGACTTCTACTACGATCATCATTCACAGGTTGAAAGGTTGAAAGAAGAGTGCACATATTACAACGAGCATTATTGTATCTATTATTAATTGTACATATTATATATTCAAACATTTATACATTGACATATCCGCATATCTCGGTTCATATTACACTAGTCATCATCAATCACATTCTCATTAGTATTCTTCAGTAATTGAACACCATTATTACTTCTATATATCCAAAATTGAGCAAACACTCCAACATCAAGTATGATTGTACCAAAACTACCAATCAACCAACTTAGATTGACGAGTATATATCTACCATATAATTGTCTTGCTTCTGAACCTTTGCACCAATCTTCCACTACACCATGTCCTATATCTTGGGTATTATGTATGTCTTGATTGGGATATCTACAAACAGGTCTCCAAGCAACTACACTCCCTACAAAAGTGAGATTACCAAGACACGCAAACATGAAAAACAAAGCGTTCAACCCTTCTGTAGATTTTCTACGATAGTTCAGTATTAATTGAGGTACACGCGACCCTAGATATAATACAGCACAGAGATATCCGAATACTTGACCGGTAATGTTATATTTCAAATGGGACGATTGTTCTATATACGAAGGGTGGTTGGTGTTGTTGTCGTGATGATGAGATGTGGTGGAAGAGAGGTAGTAGCCTCCTATCCCCGCCAGGATTACGAGAAATACAGCGGATAAATCGTAGATGATTCTTTTTATCGTGGAGCGTGTCAAGGGTTTTATATCTTCTTGGTCGTGATTGTTGATAGAGGAGTGAAGGTGGGAAGAGGCTCGGCGTGCGGCGGTTGGTGGGTGGATGGGTAAAGCGGGTGATAAATGTTCTCCAAAGGAAGATAATCGTTCACGTAATGATGGAACGGACGATTGTCGTCTTGTTCTTGGTCGCGTGGTTTCTGTTGGTGATAGTAATGGTGACACATGATCTATCCCTTCTTCTCCTTCTGTTTCATGATTGTTGTTTCGATTGGAGGAGGAGTTGTTTGTAGAAGATGGTTGTGAATGTCTCAACAAAGGTGTCGTTTCATGATTTTGTACTATTTTCGGTGTAGATGATATCAATGATGGTTTGAGATTTCTATAATATCCACATTGAGCCAATAGAAATATATCAGCAAGTGTGTAATATATAGCTAGTATTATCTAGACATCAAACCAATCAGTTAATCGCCATTTGACGAGAGATGAGATTGATTGCGAACCATTGTTGGTAATACTTGTTGTAATACAGCACCAATTATATTGGCAATATCTCCAAAGAGCCATATTACTATAAACTCTATACTCAATCCTTCTGCACTACTTCTTCTAAAATTTTCTATAATCTGTGGTGAAAATACAACAACCCAGCATACTAGCGTGGAGACAATCATTAGAATTGGTTGAATTCGTGGATAAAGATGATGATTTACCTATTGATATTGATCCAAATATTCCACTTAATGCTTCTACATCAAGATCCCAAGAATGTGACGGAGCAAACATGGTGATCCAGTATGTAATCAACTCGACACACAACTGCTCTCAATGGGTCATGATTGATGAAACCATTCTTGTATTATTTCGGCTGCACTTCGGAAAGTCAAACCTTATCAGTAACTTCTGCACTTCTTATCTCGATTTGGCTTTTCATGGCATGAACTACACGAGTATTGACCGTGAAAATTACGTAGGGTCGCGTCCGGAAATGCGGGGTCAAATTCTTACCTTGCAGTTATAATTTTCTACGGTAGTCAGCATTTTGCTCGGGTCAATTCCTCTTGGTGTTGATGTTCAGACAAGACATATAGCTATCAAACATGTCAGACACAATGTCGAGTCTCATCCTACCTGGATCTCTGGCCTTTTCCGACTTTCGACTAAAAAGAATAGCAAAATCAATAAATGCAACCAAAGTAAAAGCACTCTGGGTACATTATATTGAGACTACGGGAGTCTTATCAGTTGCAGAAAGGAGTACTCTTGACGATCTCTTACAATATGGTGATCTACCACAAACTGATGACCAACTATCTCAAAAACTTCTTCAGACCATACGAAATCTCAAATCGGACGACGACCAACACACTACAACTTTCTGGATTTGTCCTAGACCGGGTACAATATCTCCCTGGAGTTCAAAAGCAACAAACATAGCACATGTATGCGGATTACAAAGTCGAGTCAACAGAATTGAACGTGGAATTATATATATTGCAAGATTCGATTCTGTTCAGAAAGAGATCAAAGGAAAAGATGCATTATTTGATAGAATGACACAAGTTCTTAGCACTGAACCTCCCAAACTTGAAGAAATGTTCAGTCACAAAGAAAGTGGACAAGCAAAAGCGATTCATAATCCTGGTCAGAGCATGTTGGAATCAATACAATCAACAAATAAAGAACTTGGACTAGCTTTGGATAATTACGAAATGGATTATCTACAAGATGCATATCAGAATCAGTTAAATCGTCCACCTATCGATGTTGAATTATTCATGTTTGCTCAAGTAAATTCAGAACATTGTCGACATAAACAATTCAATGCGGAATGGACGATTGATGGCGAAAAGAAACCATATAGTTTGTTCCAAATGATTAAAAATACATACAAGCTAAATAATCAAAAGGTTGTTAGTGCTTATAGTGATAATGCTGCTGTTTTGGAAGGATATAATGCTTCTTATTGGTCACCAGATCATTCAACCGGAGAATGGCAAAATAAAAAGGAATTAGTAAATTATATTGCAAAGGTAGAGACACATAATCATCCTACTGCCGTATCACCTTTTCCAGGTTCAGCAACTGGAGCAGGAGGTGAAATTAGAGATGAAGGAGCTGTCGGACGTGGATCAAAACCAAAGACGGGTCTTGCTGGTTTCAATGTTTCTGATCTATTAATTCCTGATCTCAAACAACCTTGGGAGATTGATGTTGGTAAACCAGGACATATTGCTTCAAGTTTAGATATTATGCTTGAAGCTCCTATCGGTGCAGCCGCTTTTAATAATGAATTTGGTAGACCATGTACTACAGGATATTTCCGTACATTGACAACAGAATTACCCCTCGAAAATGGTCAAAGTGAGATTAGAGGATATCATAAACCTATCATGATAGCTGGTGGTGTTGGAACTGTAAGACCTCAACATGCTTTGAAATCTGATAATCTTGTTCAACCAGATTCTCATGTTATTGTCATTGGTGGACCTACAATGTTAATTGGATTAGGTGGTGGAGCTGCTTCGAGTATTCAATCTGGTGAGGGAAATGTAGAACTTGATTTTGTCAGTGTTCAAAGAGGAAATGCAGAAGTTCAAAGAAGAGCACAAGAAGTTATTAATGCTTGTGTCGCTCTTGATTTAGATACTCCTATTTGCATGATTCATGATGTAGGTGCTGGAGGATTATCCAACGCTTTACCCGAGCTTGTACATGATGCAGGTTTAGGTGCGAGGTTTGAATTAAGAGAGATTGATAATGCAGATAAAAGTCTAAGTCCTCTTCAAATCTGGTGTTGTGAAGCTCAAGAAAGATATGTCATGACTGCTTCGAGAGATAGTCTTGAGATTTTCAAGAAAATCGCAGAAAGAGAACGTTGTGGCTATTCGATTGTTGGTACAACTACAAAAGAACAACGACTTTTATTAATGGATCGTGAATCTACAGAATATCCTACACCAATTGATTTACCAATGTCTGTATTGTTTGGTAAACCTCCTAGAATGACGAGAGTCGTTCATAGTAGACGTTTAGTCATACCACACTTTGATTCGAGTTTGAAATCATATTTACCACAACTTGATGATAGATCTATATTTCAAGAAGCGGTAAATCGAGTTTTGAGCATGCCATCTGTTGGATCAAAGTCATTTTTGATTACTATCGGAGATAGAACTGTTGGAGGTTTGACTGTTCGTGATCAAATGGTTGGACCATGGCAAACTCCAGTCGCTGATGTGTCTGTTACTGCTACTTCATTAATACCGGGTATAAAGACTGGAGAAGCAATGGCCATGGGTGAAAAACCTACCTTGGCACTTGTCAATCCTGTCGCATCCGCTCGTATGGCTGTTGCTGAATCATTGATGAATTTGGCTGCCGCTAGTCTTGATGATAGATTATCTAGAGTCATTTTATCTGCTAATTGGATGGCTGCTAGTAGTCATACTGGTGAAGGTGCTAATTTGTACGCAGCTGTTGAAGCTATTGGTATGCAATTATGTCCCGATCTTGGTATTAGTATACCGGTTGGAAAAGATTCAATGTCTATGAAAATGAAATGGAAAGATACAAAAACAAAGTCTGACAAGGAAGTTACTGCTCCATTATCGCTCGTTATTACTGCTTTTGGTGCTGTAGATCGTATTGATCAGACATGGACTCCTACATTGAGAAGATTTGAAGATGTTGGTGAAAATACTTTATTCTTTGTTGATCTATCTATTGGTAAAAAGGCAATGGGAGGATCAGCACTAGCTCAAGCATTCAAACAAATTGGTAATGAAGTACCAGATTTACATGATACTGATTTATTCAAGGACTTTTATGATGCTGTAGATCAATTACATGATTCAGGAGTTGTTCTTGCATATCATGATAGATCTGATGGAGGACTTTTTACTACCTTGGTAGAAATGATGTTTGCTGGTCGTTGTGGTTTATCTGTAATGCTTGATTCGATATGTAATGGATCGTCAACACAAGATCTCATTTCTACCTTGTTTAATGAAGAACTTGGTGCTGTTTTTCAAGTCCGTAAATCAGATGAAGCAAGATTTATGGGTTGTTTTGCATCATGTGGACCTCCAAATGGAATGATTCATAAAATCGCTCGTGTTCCTGCTCAATCAATATCTGATCAACATTTGATATTGACTTATCAACATGAAACAATTTATAAAGAATCTAGATCATCACTCCAGAAGAAATGGACAACTACATCTCATGCTTTACAGTCTATTCGAGATAATCCAGAATGTGCCGATACTGAATTCTCTTCAATCGTCAATAATGAAGATCCAGGACTTTCTTACAATTTGACATTTGCACCAAATGCGAATATTCTACCATTAATTCCTTCATTAACTTCCATACTACCATTCACGAATCGACCAAGAGTAGCTATATTGAGAGAACAAGGTGTAAATGGTCATTCTGAAATGGCTTTTGCTTTTCATGTAGCAGGATTTACTGCTGTAGATGTTCACATGACTGATATTCTTTCTTCACGTGTATCTTTATCTTCTTTTGTTGGTTTAGCTGCTTGTGGTGGATTCAGTTATGGAGATGTTTTGGGAGCCGGTCAAGGATGGGCTAAATCTGTTTTACTACATTCGTCTGCGAGAAAAGAGTTTCAAGATTTCTTCGAGAGAAAGGATTCATTCACTCTTGGTGTATGTAATGGATGTCAATTTCTATCACGACTTCAATCTATCATACCAGGAGCAGAATCATGGCCGACTTTTGAAAGAAATTCAAGCGAACAGTATGAAGCGAGAGTTTGTATGGTCAAAATAGCAGATAATTCTTCATCAGAAATCACCTCTGCAGGGAATGAAAGTCAAGTATTGGAACCATCTGTATTTCTTTATGGAATGAATAATTCTTCATTACCAATTGCAGTAGCTCATGGTGAAGGACGAGCTTCATTCGCTAATTCTTCACGTTTGTCAAATGACGAACAAGCAAAGCATCTCATTCAATCGGGACTTGTTCCTATAAGATATGTAGATAATCATTTGATCGCGACAGAACAGTATCCTGCTAATCCTAATGGAAGTCCTAAAGGTATAGCTGGTGTGAGAAGTAGAGATGGAAGAGTTTTGGCAATGATGCCTCATCCCGAAAGAACTATTTTGAGTGAAGTGGGAAGTTATCTACCTCCAGTAGATAGTGAAGTTAGAAAAGACTGGGGTGAGTTTGGACCGTGGGTCAGACTGTTCAAGAGTGCTAGAAGATGGGTCGGATGATTCATGTATTCATGACGGATGTCAAAAGTACTGGTTTTATCGCTTTGATCTGTAGATATATATTTCAATTATAGACTTTTTCAAGTAGTCCTTATTGCACGTACAGAATATCGAGGATATGATCATATGCTAGTGATAAAGGTCATGTAATTATCACAACTAGCGATGTGTTGGCATCAAATAATGGTCGACATTTGTCATACTCTTGAAGGGCATTTGATCAGGTGATGATTGGCAAATTCAAGATTCCAGACCAGTCTAAATAAAAAATCACTTTGGTGATACATTCCGAAATTTGGTTCCCCCATGACCGGGTACTCCCGTCACGCTAAGATCCTTCTACCCCACATTGCTTGGCTAAAGTCTCAGCATTCCATTCCTTCCCGCTTCCTTTGAATTCCTGTGAAACATGACGAAATGCATCCTTCGGGAAGAAAGTCAAAAAGGTGCGAGACTTTGGCGTATCTCGCCTTTCTTCTCCTCTTTTTCGCTCATATAGTTTTACTTTTCATAAATTTCGTCGCACTCTTCAAGTCGTTGACGACATTCCCTTGCGACATTCTTTTGTTCATGTTCTCCAACATATTTCCACACGATTGTGTATCACAGACGGAATAAACTTGGCTATCAAGATCATGTCGATAAGTATAATAAAAGGCAAGTATCGATTGTTCTCTCTTGTGAATCTCATTTGTCTATTTCTATTTCTATTTCTCTTCATCTCCTCAAGTCATGCGCTTGTTTTTGGATATCGTGATAGATCCAAAGTCGTACGAGATATTCCACTCGTGACTGCGGGACCTAAACTGGGTAATTTACTACAACGAGGACTTTCTGAATATACTATAACGACTCCTTTCGTTGTCAATAATGCAGGCCAAGTTCTTATAATCACCAGTGATGCTGTTAATTCTCCGTATGGAGGTAGAAAGAACGTGGCAGCCACGACGTGAGTATTTATCACCGTGTTATTATTCTATATTTGGAACTAATATTGGACAGTACCGATGCGTCTGCGGCTTGGACCGGTGATATTCCTCTATTTGCTCTGAAACCAACAACGCCTTCTTCAAGTCCAGGTTACACTGCTGAACCAACTGGGCCTGCGAGTAGTAGTGCAGCCGCACTTGGTCCGGCTGGGTCGGATAGAAAATTAATGCAAGTACAGTCTTCTGGAATGAAAAAGAAAGGTATAGCTTATAATGATGGTAACCTTGTAAAATTGTTCCAACCGGTTTCTGGTTGGGGTTTCAATTGGGAAGCAGTCCCCCGCTTCACAGTGCCTGACACTTTTCAATATATTCCTTCTTTACAATGTGTACCAGATGCTGCAGGGATACAGGCATGGAAAACACAATCGGAGGCAGCAAAGCAGATGGGTAGTAAGTATGCTTTCAGTTTTAATGAACCGGATATTTCAAACAATTATGTTGATCCTAAAATTGCTGCAGATTCATACAAGATGAATATGGTTCCAATGAGGAGTCAGGGTTGGCAAATAGGTAGTCCAGGTATATCGTCAGGAGGCCATTTCAGTCCACCTTGGTTAAAGTCATTCCTCGAAAATCTTGGATGTACGAAAGCTAATCCAAAAGATTGTCCGGTTGACTTTGCTAACCTTCATTGGTATCCTGATCCTAAAAATGTGAATTACGCCACTGTCGCGGATGATTTCATCAAATATATCAATGAATTGATCTTATTCTTGGCGGGTTATGGAATCACTCGTATATTTGTGGGAGAGTTTGGGATAATGCAAACAGATTGGCATACTTGTGTTAATACTCAAGACGCCGCGAATTTCATAACAAAAACGGTCAAATTTCTAGAAAGTACAGACGCTATCATTGGATATGCTTATTTTATGGTCAATGAGGGTAATTTGGTAAAGGGTGGCGTTGTGGATCCTTTGATTGGTAAGGCTTATTATGATGCAAGCTAATAATGTATATTTTCATTGTTCTTTCTTTTCCTTTGAATTCGATGAGTATATATCTGCTTTAGATTGCAATGACATGACTAAATTCATAACTGGAGGGTCTCGATCTACTTTTGTCATCTCGCTTGTCATTTTTGGGTCACTCGAAGTAGGATTTATAGATTGTGTTATCCACAAAGTCATTTATGAGATGCTTACTTCTGTCTACAATGCTACTCTTTCTCTTTTCCAGACAAGGTAGACTCCACCGAGACATGATAAATCAGATGTTAGACTCTGAATGACGATCGACCACTTAGGTTGAAGACGCGATATATAAATCATCCTACGCTTATAGTGAATGACACAAGTGTCTCGTTGCCTTTGTTCTCGAAATAAATGTTGTATATCCCCGTGGATTATAAAAGTTATTGCGGCTGTTCAATCGTAGCCCTCGCAAAGACTGTGTTATTCCTTCTATACCTTTTTGCCACTATCGGCTAGGAGGCTGAATCCATATATGATTCTACATTTTCATGAGCTTTCCTCTCGAGATGTTCAATCGCAACGTTCAACTACTATCACTCATATTCGCGACGCTTGACTTTATCTAGTGATTATACACTCACATGTTTCGCAAATAGAACTGTTCGGATCTCATGTCTAATTTCCAGGATTATCCCTTTTCAAGATCGCCGGAAGATCTGATCATCGCTCTTGACTCAAGGTTGAGTTGGAATACTGGTTGTGTTGTTTTAAGATTATTAGTAACTTTTGCAACGCGCAATCTGTGGGGAAAGTTGCGCCCGCCGGTGCAAGTATCGATTCTACACATATCAACCACATGCCAATCCTCCGATAGACCATAGCAAGCACATTTCGTTGCCTGTTCTCTTGATAGGTATAGCGATAAGACTTGGTGAACAAAGATCATTGAGTTTACAGACCATGCTCGAGAGTAGCCGAACATCCATTGCTACGTCATCGCAACCATTGTGAGAAAATCCCCGGAAATTTGGGGTCGCCGTGCTATATAAATAAATCAACCCGGGGACTTTGAAATTTGACAGATTGTTCTTTCGCCTACAACCAACATAGTTCCTCAAAGCTTGATTTCCACTTTGTCTGCCGGAATGTTGGTTGACACAAACTCTCGTGTCTTGTCATACGAGCGGGAATTCCGAAAACGGGTAATGATTGTTCTATTTCTGGTACCGAACTAGTCCAAGCGTTTCATCTCATCAACTCATTTCGCATAAAGTGGTTGCCGCGCGTTGTACCAACATTTCCACGGCCTTTTCCCTAGTTTTTGTTAGATTTCTTGCAACTTTTCGTTTTCACAACTTTCCTTTCTTCTTCTTCTTCTTCTCTCAACTTTTATTGTCCCTCTTTTGACAAGCGGTGTTTTTTTTGTTGTTATTCATTCTCTTTGTATTTGATTTACGTCGATTTTTGCCTATTTCCTCACAGTCCTGGTGACTTTATCCATTACCTACTTCAAAAAACTTGATTATCAATCATGGTCAAATCAACAGTCAAATCAAATTTAATCAGTGCAGTAACAGCCATTACACTTCTTGGTCTTTATACAAGTCCGGCATCTGCGTTAGTCCATGGTCGAAGTAATCATCACGTTCATCATGCTAGAGCAGCTGCTCCAGAACCAGAACCTGTCCCTATTGCTATTCCAGAACTTGTCGAAGATGCAGATTCTTTGAATCTTGAAAAGAGAGTGTGGACAAGATACAGAACACGACTCTCGACAGAATATCAAACAATAACTCGTCAGGGAGTGTAAGTTAGCCTTAAAATCCATACCAGATCTTACGTTTGTCTGATCTGTAATATAGTGATGAGGCCCCTCTCGAGCAAATTCCCACGGGAGCTGCCTTGTCTCCGAATAGAGGTCAGCGTCTTAACTTTGTTGGGACCGGGAATCCAAGTCTCCCCACTGCCAATACTGCACCTATCGTCGTCGCTGTCAGTCCGACAGCCGCAGCTCCTGTAGTTTCCCCTCTAGCTCCTGTCAATACCCCACCCGTAGTCAAGGCTGTTCAACCACCCGCAGCAGCTGTAGTACCATCCGCAGCAGCTGTTGTACCACCCGCAGCAGCTGTAGTACCATCCGCAGCAGCTGTAGCTGTAGCCAATAGTGGCTCCAAGGGAAAGAAAGGAATTTCATATGATTATAATAATCCAGGAGGAATAGCTGCTTGGGCAGGAAAGGTTGATTGGATTTATAATTGGAATATGCTTGCTACAACGTCCGCTCCTGCTGATGCTGAATTCGTTCCCATGTGTTGGTGTAATACTGCCGCTTTTATGGGTCCTTGGGCTGCAAACGTAGCTCAATCTGCAGCTCGTAAAAACCCAAGTAAATACTTGTTGGGATTTAATGAACCAGACCTTCCTTCTACATATTGTCCTTCTATCTCACCAAGTCAAGCTGTAACATCACACGTCCAAGCAATGTCTCCATTCTATGGAACTCATAAAATTGGAACACCAGGAGTCACTAATGGAAATTCATCAGGCATGGGTTTGAATTGGATGACAAGCTTTCTAGATCTTTGTTCTGCAAATTCAAATTGTCATGTAGATTTCATTGCTATGCATTGGTATATGCCAGTCTCGATGGGTCTGGACAAGGCCATTGCAAACCTCAAAGATCAATTGAATTGGGCACATAATCTTGCCACTCAACATGGAATTTCAGAGATTTGGCTGACTGAATTAGGTTGGGATCCAACACAGAGTCCTTTGGCTTCTGATGCTCAAACTGCGAGTCTTATAAACGCTGTTGTTCCTTTGCTTAATTCATTTCCTTTGTTGAATCGTTATGCATACTTTATGGCTGCAAATGGGTTTTTGAACACTGGAAACGCAATCAATCCTGTGACCGGAGGCGCATATATCGCAGCTTCTTGAAGTTACGTCATGGTATGGGTTGTAGAAAGATGCCTCTATATACATCTACATACATATATTCCTCTAGGCTACAAATTGGCGGGTCACTATTTGGTAGCATTGAGGGGATCTTTTTCATTTTCATTTTATTTCTTATCTCCTTGCAATATCAACATTTCATAATTATCATGAATACATATATACATGCACATGATCATATTTCCAATGTACCACTCCACTTGACTGTGAAAGAAGCGTCAAATGAATACCAGACGCAAAGAAAAGGCCCTTTAGTTAAGCTAGAGTTATCGGAACTCGAGAAACAGACATGAAGCATGTTTCATTACCTTTCCAAGCCAGCAACTTACTTCAAGACCCAGAGCTTGGACAGAATGACCTACTTGAGCCTTGTCATGGCCCGTCTACATATTTTGACTCGTATCTCCCCTTGGAGAACATACTTTATATCTGCTCTGAGCTTGGCGTTGCTGAATACTTATATCTTGATCATGTGGCGCACGAACAGTATTCGACACTGAAGATCTGTCTCATTTCCATCTTGATCTTGTCCTCCGGCTACAGCCCCTAAACTACCTCTAGACTTACCTCGTACCCTTTTGTAGACTGCTTCACCAAGACTGCACCACCAATACAACAAGACATGTCACCGCGCATTCAGGTATCATGACTAGCTTTTTGAACTTTTTATCGACGATTTCCGTCAGTGGTGCATGAAACATTGAAAAGCGAGAACTGTTCACTGTGCTAATGACATGATGCCCGGGAAATGTTCCTACAACACCACTGAAACGAGCCTCGGCATCCATAATCACGTTGAAAATTTATCGTTCTATCGATTGAAAAAGCCCGCTCGCACATGTGGGAACGATGACATCGCTGACTGCCATATTTGTAGGGAGTCCTAGATCTTGGCTAGCCATAGAAACTTGCTGTAAGATATTCAAGGCTCGCAATGGAATATAACGACGTTCCTTGGGGCCAGTTTGTTGGTCAAATTATTACGGACACGCTACTGTAGTAGCACAACGAAAAAACTCCGATCAATCATTACTCATAGATATGCTTCATCAGCTTGACATGGACGTTCCAAATTCGTAAATCACTGTTCTTGGAGTCAGATATGCCAAGGCGTGACATAATAATCGTAACACTCCCATGTCAGCATTGATTACACAATTACACAATGAATAAACTTGATATACATAATCGTAACACTCCCACGTCTGCAAGGCATCGATGATCGAGTATTTCGTTGTCTTTGAAACGTTTAGTGAGTGTATCTGACGAAATGTCATATTTCTGTTGTGATGACGATTTCTGTATCGCGTGGCCCATCACACGCGGTTGATTCTCCAGCTCGGTGGGAAAATCGAGTTTATGCTTAGGTTTAGGCAACATGAAGCTGGTACAATTACCATTTTAGCACTAGATGTCATCGACCAAAGACAATGGTCAGCTATGTCAGCGCTCTTCATTGCCTTTTTAGGAGGGTGGCCCAACCACAGTTGCCCTAGCGATGTCATGGCCATGCCTTTATAATAGCCCTAATAACATGACTCGTCATAACACCCCAGCATCACTTTCTTCGCGATACGTTATCTTAATAGTACAACAGGCGATTCTACTCGAGTAATGTTGAAGCGTTATTAGTCACGAGAGTGTTTTGAAATCCGTACAAGCAAACTCATACCGCACTTGTGAAAAATCAAGGTTGTTGATTGACCTTTGCTTGACTGAGCAGTATTTGACCAAGTCCTTCGGATCAGCGCGATTACGTCGGGAATTTACGCAGTCCACTTTCGATCATGACCACAAAGTCAGACGATACTAAACCTCAGGTTCTTGATGTATGTAAAACAGACTATGAAGCTTGGAAAAGGCTATTTGCAGAATATATCGCTTGTTCCAAGCTGACTGTCGCTGAAAATCAATATCCAAATACCTTTGACCGACTTTTATCACCTGAGGAGAACTTTTACGCGATGCTCATTCGGGACCAAAATAGTCATGTTGTTGGTTTTACACATTACTACTACGCCTACACATCGTGGACGGACAGGAAGTGCGTCTATATAAACGGTAGAGTTATCTGAAACGTGATTTTAATATTACAGACTAATCTTGTCAACAGATTTGTTCATTTCATCTGAACAGAGATGTAAGGGTTACGGTAGAACATTGATCGAAGCTGTCGTTTCCAAAGCCAAATCTTTGAATTCTTTACGGGTAGTCTGGGTAACCAAGACTAGTAATGATGCAGCAAGATGTTTGTACGACAAGATTGCATTTTGCGACAAGGTAGAATATCAGATTAACATTGAAGACGCATTGTAATCGTACCACGAGGTTGCTCACGATACAAACGAAAGTACGGGACACGACAAAAGTGTGTATATTATTCACCAAAGTAATTTCAAAATGAACCGCTATTCCAAAATTCTAAATATGAAACTCTATGTCTCAAGCCTTTCATCATCATCTTCTTCATTCTTGACAGCAGCATCGGTTTCAGCGACTGTCATGGTTTCTTGCTTTGCATTTTCCAATTCCTCCTCTATTTCAACTCCAGTCATGGGTTTGACATGCTCAGATGCATGTCCGCTCTCTTGCTTTGTATTCATAGATCCACCAGTAATCTCAATCACAGTCTCGGATTTCTGATTCTCGAATACATGTTTGCTCTCTTGCTTTGTAATTACAGATTCATCATCTATTTCAATACCAGTCACAGGCTTTATATCCTCGGACACATGATTGGTAAGATTCTGTGGGGGTAATACTACACTGGGTGGACGATCTTTCTCCGCCACACCCCACCCAGTTGGTCTTCTGTCTTCCTTCGAACCGAGCCATAATTCCAATACACCACCATCTAGGAAGAAACTATGATCTAACCAGCTTCTAGTCAACCTTCGACCATTTAATTTTGCACGTTGTATATAAATGTTTTTATATTCTGCATCCCAATTATGTGTGATAATACGTGCGATATTACCAGTGATTGGATTTGTGATACTGACGGCTTTGAAAAAAGGTGCAGTAATGAGATAAACATTCTGACCTGCAACGGGGAATAAACCAATCATTGAGAATACAACGTATGCGCCCATTGCACCACTATCATCATTACCAGGTATACCATTTCGACTTGAATTGAATACACTCGGTATAAAGTAATGCGTCCTAAAAGTTGATCTTCCTGGTCTACCAGCATAATGATATTGAAAGATTGATAAAAATACTGGCTCATTACCTATGTCATGAAGTTCATTCTCGTGCATAAAATCAAGTCGCCGTACGAATTCATCATCACCACCAAGTAATTTTACAAGATCTGATCCATGAGCTGGTGCATACAATGTATAACCCCAACAACTACCTTCATAAGTAGCAAGATCTTGACTAAACATACCACAACAGTTTTCACTATTAGCTGGTGATCCACGAGAAGGTTCTTGTTCTAACCAGGATCCATTCATCTGTTTTGGTTGTAAAAATCCTACAAAGCTCGTATCATTACCGTTCAATATCGATTTCTGGTCGTGTTTGAACATATTTCTCCAATTACCAGCTCTCGTCATGTATTTATCGTAGTCACTCGTTTTGTTGAGTAGTTTCGAGACTCGTGCTATACAATAATCATCATACGCATATTCTACTGTTCTTGATATTTGTGCACCTCTTAACCCACGTGCATACCCATCCATATCATCATCTTGAGGTATATAACCATATTTATGATAACTATTGAGATGACCACGACCTTCTACGAGATATGTCATTGATGGTACTTCTGCATCCTTGATCAAACCTGAATAAGTCTTGTTCCAATCAATCTCTGGTGTCAATCCCATCTTTACTGCCCAATCACCAATCACAACATCCGTATTACTTCCACCTTGAACAATACCTTTATCAAATTGCATCCTACAATCTGGTAAGTATCCTTCATGATCATATATATCAACCAACGAATTGATCATTTGTGATAATGCTATAGGATCAATGATGGTTAACAATGGGAATTGTACTCTGAAACTATCCCAAATACAGTAGAAACTATCAAAATATGGTCTTGGTTCCTTCCATAATGGGTTCTCATTAGTATAATTTTGTGGTGATATGAAATTTCGATATATTCCAGACCAAAATGATGTTTGTAGATCGTTATCCACTCCAGTTGCATCAACCTTTATTACATCCAATTTATCATCCCATGCTATTTCTTGCTGTCGGACTGTAAATTCAAATGTATCGTCAAGGAAGTTTTCCAATTCCGATTCTGCATTATTACAAGCTTGATCCATACTTATCATACTTACACCAACACGTGCAAGAACTTGACTTGTATTATAAGGTCTATAAAATTGGACATAAGCACCAGCATCGACATTGCTATTAACCGAATAGTTGCTCTTGTTTGGTAACGTTTCATCTTGAGACCATATACCTGCACTTATAAGAGGTACTCCACCAAAATCTGCACAAAAGTATGAATCATATCTACCTCCATTACCAAAACTTGACATGCAATTGGAATTTCCACGTATCCGACCTGTTTGATGATCAACTTCTATATATCCTTTGACCTTTGAGTCATATAAATCTGTTAGATCGGCTAGAATGAACATTTGATTCAATGTTGGATAGCTAGTATTACTAGTATTCTCCAAATTGGGATATGTAAATCTATAAAGTGCTGTATGTTCTGTAGATGTCATTTCTGTACGTATTCCATTTGATAATTCTAATGAGAAGTAGCCAGGAGAAGCAAGTAATGATTCATTCACGTAAGATAATGCTCTAGCTCTTTTATTAAAGGGTGCACATCCATCAGGTACATTCCCTTTACATGGTAACATTGGAAATAATGGATGATTACCCATTGCAGATCCTCCTCCTATACCAGTATCATGCATATGGGAGAATCCTGTAACCATTTCACCATGGTCAGATGCAAATCCGCCACGATTGTTACTTGTAGTATCTGCAACGGCTTTTACCATTGCATATGGTAGACTTGAACCTCCGAAAACATGGCCAGGTCCTCCCGTACCAATTAATGGATCAACATATTGTAACACGTTTGTTGATAATATTGGTCGAGGTCTAGAAATGTATTTGTGGGTGAAGAACAGTATTGCTACTGCTGTCAATAACAATCTCGTCCATCGTGTAGTTGATAATTTAATGATTACTCGGCTATAATGATCTATTCTACCTTTTATTCCTCGTGGTTTGTAAGAATTAGACGATGGTATATGCTTTTCGTAAGCAAACGGCGATTTATATATGTCCAACATGCTTCAAAATTAATACAAAGTGGATGATATTGACTCACGTCACGTCACTATCATCACCATGTTGTGCCAGATGTAAACGCCTTTCATGTTTTTGAAAATACCACGTACAGTATATCACAATCCGGCTAGGAAAAAAACCCTCGCGTGTTCGAAAGGGATGCCAAGTGCGCCCGTTCCCAAGTCATCCATACTTTTTGCAACGGTTGGAACTCTATCATGCGAAGATGTGAGGATCATGAGCTGGTAATAATGGATAATGACATATGATGGTATAACACTCTCAATAAGATACGACTTCAGTTACGCAAGTGAAGTAACCATGATCGATTATGAAATTCCTGTCAACGTGTCTGTGGATCCGTTCTGATATACTTGTTCATGCGCACACTCGGAGTTCTTGTTCATGTCAACGATTATGCACGATGACGTAGAGTCACAACGATTTATGCGGGAATTTTTCTCTACCAATTTGACAACAACGACATGAACAGAGGCATCGAGTTGGAGGCATTGAGTAGGGGGCATCGAGTAGGAGGCATCGAGTAGGAGGTATTGAGTAGGAGGCATCGAGTGGGAGGCATCGGATGGGAGGCATCGAGTAGAAAGCATGACGTGAACCGAGGCATCGAGTGGAGAGGCAGATTCCCTCGAATTATAAGGGTACTATACTGCTTGTCGAGAGGGACTTTGCGAATACGACACATCTATCATTGGTTGGTTGGGGATATGCATCATTTGTGTCGCTAAGATGTGTCCGCGTAGAAACACCTCGGAATTTCAGTCACCAGAACATGAACGCTGCTCTACATTCCGGCAACTTCATAACGGAAATAAATACAACACATCTGTATATCTAGTTACTGAGCTCGGTGGAACAAATTTACAATAGTCCTTTTCCCCTCGTGTGCTGTGAGAAAGGTATCACCTTGGTATCCAAAACCGACTTGCCATTGACACATGCTTATGTCGGGGAATTGACAAGATGCAAACCCCAATTTCTAGATGGACGTAGCATGTTAGTGCATGAATACTGTAAAGGCATATGCATGTTTACTCTTCGCCTTGTGGACATCCACAGCGCGCTCATTGAATTTCGTAAACTTAGCTACGTCTTCATTGTCTCCCGGGGTCGTCAGCCATTTTCATTTGTGACTTGTACGTATTCTGTGCTACTCAGAGCCAGGACGGATATTCTCTTCCCATTCCCTGATCACATAATCTGGTGCATCTAGTCTTCATACTTTACTTTTGGTTCAGGCGGGTCCCATCATTGCGTGGTTTACACTGCTATTGATGAAGTTCAAAAAGACAATGTTCGATATGCTCTTCTATATGTACATTGAACACCCATGGAAAATTTCCCTGGTTTTTTGATGACGCAAGGAGTAGAGTGTTGATAGGTAGATAGCATACTATCGGTTGGAAAAGCGTGGAAAAAAGACCTGATGCTTGAGCTTCTTCTCGGAACCTTCCTTCTCATAAGCTGATTGTAATCTTTCGATCATACTCGAATCATGCGAGACACGGATTATAGTGTAAGGATGCTGATCTCGCAAGTCTTCAAGAAACTTTCTACACTGTTGTGAGTAAAAGTCGCCCCCGCTTCCAATGTCAACAGGCTAAGATAGTTGCATAGCACGCTGTCAATAGACTAGCATAGTTGTTCGATAGGCTTCCTTGACGGAAGAACAGGCCTTGAAAGTCCTCTTTATGTAATTTGGTGTTGAGTGAACAACATCCGGAAATGCTAATTCCCTTGCAACGTTGGTCATCTCGGTCTGCTATTGTTTTGTTCTCCATACGTTCATTGTTCAAATCTTTCACTCGTTCGAGCAATCGACCATATCTGACAAACGCACGGGGCGTATAGGGTTGTAAAACCCGTATTTTGGATACGCTTGGTGGCTTTTCTGTCAGAAGGACGATACTGTTCATCCAGCCAATCTGCTTGGTTCTTGCTCGTTCCTCCTCGTGAAGATAATAGTGATCCTCCGTGGTAGACTTGTGCGTGAAAGCCATCGCTGTTACGAATCATCTATAGATCAGAGCCAGGACGCTCTCTCCATGTCATAAACGAGAAGGTCACAAGGTGTTCCTTCATCCCACATAGTGTTCAAATGTTACAATCGTCAAACTAACACAACAACCACTAATGGTTATGGAAACGGCTTCTTAACTACAAACTTCTCTTTCTATGCTATACAATTCATCTTTACATGAAAATCAATCTTCAATTATTGTTTAGTGTGTATAGCCTCCTTGACCCTTGAAGTATAATTACATGTGGTACCGAGAACTGTCGTTGTTAGCCGGCGAATGCATCTTCCTCTCGAGTGAGCTTACAATATAGCTTGAACGCTTCTTGCTTGGTCATTATGGCTTCCATTATGACCTCCTCTTGTAGCTTTGGTCCATCTTGTCAGGCAGATCAGTTGCTCCGCTCTCTCTTCAGATCTGTTCAAGGGTATATTGAGTCGCGGCCTCCTCTTTTATGCTTTGGGCCGTCTTTTCAGGCAGATCACTTGGTCCGCTCTCTCTTCAGATCAGCTGAAGGGTATATTGAGATCAGCTGAAGGGCATATTGAGTCGCGAGTAAATGTGTGACAAAAGTATTGCTAGGCTCGAACCAAAAAAATATCGCGCCTTCCGGATCCGGATCGCTTGCGCTACAGCGGATGGATGTTGTTCGGACGTATCATCTGTACTTCCTTTTGTTCAGGACAGCTATTCGAGCTCCATTTGATGTGCGAGTCTTACTCCGTCGTTTGTGATGCGAACAAGGTATTGTTGCTGTTTATCGACGAATGATGCGCGAGTCTTACTCCGTCATTTGTGATGCGATCAAGGTATTGTTGCTGGTATTCGACGAATGATGCGCGAGTCTCACTCCGTCGTTTGTGATGCGATCAAGGTATTGTTGCTGGTATTCGACGAATGATGCGCGAGAGATACAAAACTCCATCATAATCGTGGTATATTGGCGCTTGTCCGTCTCTTCCAGTGATGGAAGTGCGATGTGCGGTGTTCAACCCGTCGCGGTAATCTGCTCGTTCAGGTTTATCGCTGGAGATCGCTAATCTGTCGACTTTGTTGTGGAAAGATGGCATGTAATATGAGGTGGTTGTGTGACCATGCACGCAAAGAGCACGAGATAAGAGAAGTTATACTATACAGTAGATTCGCATGAAAAAGAGGAGATGAGAGCGTATGGACAGGAATATAACAACCGATATCAAACTACCATCGAAGTAGTAGTAAAGCTCTGCTTGGAATGGATTCCGATGCGCCCACAAGAAAAAATGACGAATTTTATTTCCTCATTACATAATCAGAGTACAATTCTATGGTCTACCGCTCGTACTTTATACTATACAGAAAGTGTTGATATGATCGGGTAGGGTCAGTTACATGTCGGAGATTGCTGGAGTTTCTCTACGACACACTCATCACTGTAGCATCTACGCTCCAGTCAGGTGCAGGTCGGCTATATACTAGGATTCAGTTCATAAATCGCTTTTCTTTACAGTGCTAACGTCTGACACAGATCTCGTTGACAGGAGGGTATCAGTCGTTTCGATCTCTATAACATCCAACAACCTCACTAGAGCCATATCCTTATATCGATCGCATGACAGTAAGAGATCTGGTAACTGGCTCATCTATAGTAGATATGAGGTATTGACACTGAGAAAGATCAAGACAAGATGAACGACAGGATAATTACAACTTGAAGTCATTGTAGGTCCTCGAGGACAACAAGAAAGGGTCTACAGAACGCGACTAGATGTATACTCCATGTCTTGGAGCTTTTATTTCTTCGGATCGACCTGGTATGAGACTATGTAGATGACGCTCTACCACTGTAAAACATGAAAAGATATGCTCTTGATATGGAAGCTCTAGCATATTTCATAGCTACGGAGACTATTATAGGTCAAGGTTCGTACATCATTCAATAGGCGGGGTCGGTAGATAAGGGATAGACGGATCGAGAACACAATGTCAGACGGGTCGAGAACACGATGCTCGAGGGATAAAGATGCGGATTATTAAAGGATTCATATATTGACACTTGTGACTTTCTTGTCCTCCAGGTATGTCCTATAGTCATACACAGTCGTCCTAAGTCTCTTCAACTACGGATAACCTCATGCGCGCATATTCATTACCCACCTTCACTATACTATCTCTTTCTCAACGAATGATCAAAACAGCTCAGAAAGCTCGCTGCTACTACTAATCAAAACTGGAGAAGGCTATCGTACAAGCTTGAAAATACCTACTAGTGCGCCTCGCTTCATATGATTTGTCATACAATATAAGCTGTTGTCAACAGGGGATCAAGGATGTAACCACGGTCGACATTATTTGTGGAATGAATATCAACGTTTGTTCCGTACCGAAAGCGGCCGAGGCAAAAACCACCCTGTCCATAACAAAGGCTGATTTCTTACACCTCTGTATTTCCTTCCATCTTTACACCTTTATCACCATATCTTATAACTACGCTTCTCATTCTGCCGCGACGTCCTTGTTGGTGTTGTGTCATCGATTCATACGTTCTTCGAAGCATAATCCATGTCGCCTGAAAAGCACTACTGAATGAATCTGATGGAAATTGCCGAACCGAGTCAACTCTTCTATCACATCATCCAGTATCGCGGTTCCATCATGTTCAACTACTGTCGGTAGCTTGATCGAGGTTATTAATGTGGACAAGATATTACGACTGAGACAGAATTCATCAATCCATGCAATCTACTCAGGGTATGAATGTGATGAATCGAATAGGTACTGTCTATCAACTTTGTTGTATCCTGATTCAACAAAGACAAATGCAGGCCGTCACTCAATCTTTCACGAACGATGAAATGGACAAGGTAAATCGACATAGTATCACGTGTCGTGAAAGTGTTTGTGCTTTTTTTTTTCTCTCGTCCTTCACAAAGTTTCGCAATTGTTATGTGCTTCGTGAATTCCTATTCACATAGTATCTTAGTCGATTTCTTCTTCTTCTTTCACTCATCAAACTTATATCTTCTCATCACCATTCTACACCTACACCATTGCATCACGCATTTTCAATACTATGAGCACAGGATCATAGAACTTCTGATCGATCACAACAACCTTCTATCTTCACTCAGCCTGTTTTCAGTGTGATACAGCGCTATTCCAGCCTCCTCCTTCTTCTCACATACGACATATCCCTCAATACATCAACAACACTTTCCTACAGAGTCACATCAAGCGGAGAATTGTTGTTCATATCCCTTCCGACCACGTCAAACACCTTTCCATTCAAACAGCAATACCACATTTATATTGCACACCTAACTGCTTCCCGTGTTTCACTAACGGTTGCAATACGATCGAGCGATATGACGTTGAAATTTCCTCGTCGGTCGCGTGGCAATCGGCATAGACCACGGGCTGAAAGAAGAGAATATAATGCAAAGAGAACAGGTCCGAAACATCCAGATGATCCTTCACCAAGACATAAACAACAAAGATTAGACGGATCTGGTGGTCAAGTCTCTACCAATCCACTACCTCTATATAACCAGCCCGCTCTTGGTAATCTCCCACCTATCATTACTCCTGCTACCAGTGGACAAATGCTTCTTCCACCTCCACCTCCGCCCATTTACGGTGGTCCATATTCATCGTTTCCCAACTTACAGAACCCATTCCTAATTATTCTGGCGGTTATATCAATCCATTCGGACAATTCTCTGGTCAACAACCACAATTTTACAACCCACAACAGCCGTCTTATGGTCCTACGTATTATGGCACTGCGGCTGGGTACGCTCAGCAGTATCATGGACAATTTCCAAACCAGGCACCTTCTGGACCATATGCTAATTTAACTTGGAATCAGAATACTCTTGGTCCACTCGAACACGCGCCACGGTTTAATACGCGAGAAGGTTACTTCAATCCATACTATACTTCACGAGACCTTGAGAGTCGTACAGATATTGATGCACCAACCGAGGCTTCAGAATATGATCCCGATCCACAAAGGTCACCAAGCGTCAAAGCTTCCGCACCCGAACAGCACCCACCTTATCATGACTTTCTGGACAAACAACCTTTACCGAAAGACAAGAGTTATGATACCAATATTGGGTCTGTTCTGGATCCTACAAAGTCGAGTGATATTGCTGGTCAAATCACAACTTCAGAGACTATGAAGCCTGACCCGTCTGACAAGAAATCAAGCTTGTCAAAGCCCTCTGAATTGTTCAAGGTTACGACTTTGTCGGATGTTTCAGGTGTTCCGCCAAATACAGTCAACCCTGCATCAATCTATAACGTTAAAGAGCAAAAGTTTGATCCGCCAGACAACTCTCCCACGAAACGGTCCACCAAGAAGCCTGAACAGATTGCAGATGAAGAGTTACTCCGAAACTTACGACTTGCTGGTCACAAATCACATTCAAGTCCTATTCGTTCTCGTCAGCATGAAGTCAGTAACAGTCCTATTCGTCCCCCTCAGCATGAAGTCGGTAACAGTCCTATTCGTCCCCCTCAGCATGGAGCCAGTAGGCCGATCTCAATATCTTCCAGCTTTGTGAATATCTTCCCTGGTCAAACTTCAACTAGTCGCTATAAATACTTGATCGAAAATTGTATTGATATTTCGAATGACAATTCAGCGCATCTGAATGATCGATGTTTTGCATTCTTGATTACAACCGTTGTTGCCCACTTCAAGGGTAAATATCCCGGTAGTCCGATAGAGGAGATTGAGCATTATAATACCAAGGATCGTAGTCGTCAACCAAACCTACTACACAGCAGATACAGTACATCTATTGGTAATTTCTTCTCACTTGTCGGTTCTCAATGGGTGTCAAGTTTCGTTGTCGATCATGCTGTCAATCTACTTTCGAAACCCAAGCCTGGATATGTATTCGTCGCCACTAGTTTCTTACACAATACTGGTTTGATGATTGATAAACCATCGTTCATGACCGAGACTGAATTTATCGAGTACTTCCGAAAGCATGCTCTTGCTAAACGTAGTCTCTATACCCACGGTGATGGATCTCCGTCTCAACACGGTCCAATCATCAAAGCTGTTGTGGTCTTTTATACTAAAAACCATTTCAGTCTTGTTGATATCGACTTTCAACATCGAACTTTGTCAGTGTATGACTCATTGTTTGATCAAGGCAAGCAGGATTATGTCATGTCGGTCATGAGATTTGTTGGCCTTTTCTTCGCACACTACTTTGGCCACTCTACTGTGGATGATTTTCAAGTCAAGTATCAGGTATATCGACCACAATATAACACATATGATTGTGCAATCCCTGTGATTGATGACGCTATCGCATTGCTTGCTGGGAAAGAATCTACTACAGTTAATGCTGAACATTTACACCCTGCCGACAAATCGTTACCACAAGATCAACAATTCAGTGCTCAGACTCAAAATTGGGCTCAAGATTATCGTCGTGGCTTACTTTACACCCTCATCTTGGATGATATTCCCGAATTACAATCAATCCTCGGCCGATCCAAAGACTTCAAGTTCCAACCACGTCAACTTTATGAACTTAATGACAAGACTATCGGTCTACATCGTAAAAGAACTTTACATCAAGCGTATGTATCATCCGTTCGTACTTCTATCAACCTTGATGAGGTGGTAAAAGTGGTTCAAACTGAACAGGATGATCGTAGAACTTCTCTTGTTGTATCACCATCAGCCAACAAGCAGGTCGTCGCTGGTAAATCTCGTTCTACTAATGAAGGGTCTCCAATGAAAGTTACAAGATTCCTGGAACCAACATCACGTCCAGCTTCGTTAGCGTTGATGGAATTAGATACAGTCCTTCAAGTTGTCAACGAAAGTGTCACCCAATCACCCTTACCGGAGTTTATATACGGTTATCGTGAGTTGATGTATTCTGTTATGACCTCACCACGTATAGCTGGTTTGACAACTTCCGACATTACTTCACTCGTCCGGCAAAAGCTCTTGGTTCTTGGAAAGGATATTCCAACTACATTACATTCACCCGTCGAAGCAATACTTTCAAATGATGGAAATTTGACGTTTATTAGCTTGACCGATAACAAATGGTCGTTGGCTGTCTTACCTGGTCGTACCTTGTCAACTAATGAATTCAAAGAGTTGATTAATCTTCCTACACGACCTTTCAAACCATGGGAACTTCTTGTTCGTAATGATTCTCCAATCTATGTTGTCATGATGCACCGTTACAGTGGTGGAATGAGTGGTGTACAAGAGGCAAAAGGTCGTCAACGTGAACAACTTACCGAGTTTCAGTATGTCTACAGACTCTTCTGGCCTCGCGGTGGTGAATTTCCTCGGAAACAATCTCGGAACCAGGCGGAGCCAAAACGTGACCTTTGGACACATATTGCCGTCACAAAAAAGGGTACTTCTACTCTACTCAAATTAATCACTCCTGAAGTCTTGACACAACTTGGCGCATTGAATGAAGAGTATGCCCATGTTGATATCAACTCTGATGCTCGTCCACAAGCTTGGTTTTTCACATATGGTCTACATGGGAGTTCCTGTAATAACACCAGCTGGGCAGAAATGAGAGAGGAATTCCCTCATGTCAATATCATCCTCTTTCAGAACATCGAACGTACCAATACTCATCCACAAACTCAAGGACACCTCGATTGTGACAAGTTGTACTCTGGTTACCAATTACTCTGCCATCATACTGCCGATGTCGTTGGTCCTCATTTGTTCTGGAATTGCTTCAGAGTTGATCTACTTGCTCAATTACACCCGTCAAGTAATATATCGCCGTCAATTCTCAGCGCAAAATCGAGCATATCAACAATAAAACACGTATACAACGAGATTGTGAATCATCGCAAGTTTTTGGAGTCCAACAAGTCTCTGTATTACATGCGCCGGGATCGAGCTTTCAATTTTGGTAATTTTATCAAAGATTGTCCAAAGTTACAGTATCAAACACTCCTATCAAGTACTATCGGAACCAATATCAGTTCGTATTCCAGTGCAGGACGAAATTCAATAACGAACGGTCTTTGCATCGAAAAGTCTATACAGCTTCCAAACTTGATCCATCGTTATTGTACTTGGTGTACTGAACTCATCTCTGGAAATTGTTATCATAGTGATCGTCTCACAACTCGGATGGTTGCTTGTACTGATGTTCTATCGGTTACCACTTGTGATAACCAAGCATGTCTTGACAAGGAAGTGGCGTTTGCATCTGTACTAGATGCAGAAAGATGGAAATCGGCCACTCAGACTATGGCATATCGACCATTTACTAGTGATGAATTGAGAGCGAAATTACTACAACTTATATCCATCACTCCTACATCCTTTCTCTCGGACAAGGATGTGACCGACTTGTCTGATCCATCAAAATTGATACCACAAACACCGACTGATACATCGCGACGTCGAAGATTGACTGTTATCGTTTCACCAATCAATGAACCGCAAGTCCTTGTCGAAAATCGACCAATATCAAGCATGACACTGTACGATCAAGCTGAATCACGACCATCAAGTGCTACACGATCAACCAATCCAATTTGTTGTCTATTAGACATGCCTAATACAGGATTGACCATTGCTCAACGTATTATCATCAATCAGTTTTGTCACTCGGATGATGGATCTTTTAAAGATGTTGCACTCGCGACAGTAAGGCAGAATATATCGATCCGCGTTCTTCCTTCGAAACGTGAACTTGACAAGGTATGTACTTTTTATCTCTTTCCATCCTGTATAATACTAATTTTGTTGATAGTGTATCGAAAAACATATCCTCTGGCATAAGCAAGTTCACAAATGGGAACGAAAGTTACGCTCAACTCCAAACTTTGAAAACATGTCAAGAACAGCATTCTTATCCCTCGTACAAGACGAAGAACCAGAGATATATTTCGCTGCCGCACTTCTTGCGACATTGGCGTCCGGGAAATCATTCATCCGAGATTGGGCTTTGCAATCCTATAAATTGGTGGATGATCGTGGTTACAAATACGTTGAGCCTGGGAGTGATTCAGGATCCTCTGACAAGCAGAGATCCAGGGCTTTACAAGGGTTGAAGGATAAGTTCACAAACATGGTCGGAGATGGTCTTTCTAGGTTGAGTAAGAAGAGGTTTGCAGACGAAGAAGTCAAACAGTTGTTAGAGTTGCGCGCCAAAAGAGTCGATTGGCTAGCCATATCGGAGAAGATGAATCGTAAAGAGGAGAGTCTCATCACAAAGTGGAAGGATATGGGAGGCGCCACGAATGGATACCTCATCCAGGATCTCTCCGAGAATGTCAAGAAGCAAAAGCTCTACAACGAATTTCTGCTTCGCCATTATCGACAAACGTCCGGTAGTAGAAGAGATTCTAGACGTATGGAGGAGGATGATGATCAGGATCATGAAGACTTGGATGATGAAGATCTATATCGCTATTAGATTGGATGTCGTTAACTATAACGACAAGTTATAGAATTAGTAGAGTTTGTCGTCATACAAGTAGTCACATTGTAATTTCTCATCTCTCATCAAGTGTCACATGGTTGTTAGTTATCTGTAGTTGACGTGTGATAGGACAACATGCATCTTGTTTCGTTGTATACTATATTGTTGTCTGTCATCTACAGTGATATGAGACGTGTACACGACAAGCGACAGTACGACACACTTTCCATTTTCATTATGCGCCATATCGTTTGTTACTTAGTTGGTTACGAATCGTGATGTGTGAGGCTAGACCTAACCGCGACGGCACGACATACCTTTGTTCATCATTACCTCATTTGTCAATTAGGGACAATGATGTGTGACAGTACGACATACATCTTCTTTCGGTCAGTGTCACAACGTCTGATCGGCCATGAATAGTGAGTGACGTGTGTAACGCTTACACCACAACGTGTGTCGGTCACGAATAGTAGTTCCTGACGCTTACACCACAACGTTTGTCGGTCACGAATAGTGATTCCTGACGCTTGCACCACAACGTTTATCGGTCATGAATAGTAAACGTGTGACGCCTACACCAAATGCGACAACACAACGTGCCTTTGTAAATTGTGAGCCACATCATTTGTCAGTCATGATCAATGATATATGACGCATGCGACAGCACAACGTGCCTTTGTTTATTGTGTGCCAAATCATTTGTTAGTCATAGATAATGATATATGACGCATGCGACAGCACAACGTGCATTTTTCTTGCGCTTCATGCCACATTGACTGCCAGTCACGGATAATGATTAACGACGCTCACACCACATAGTTTGTCAGACATCTGTAGTGATGTGTGACAAGATGACGTCCATCTTTTTTTCTCGACGTGCTAGACCGTTTGTCAATTAGTCATAAATAGTGATATGTGACGCTTATACCACACGCGACAGCATGAAAGGCCTCTACTTTCGCTATGTGCCCGCAATCTGTTGTCTGTTACACCAATTTGTTGTCTGTTGCACCACTTTGTCTGTTACACATAGTGATATGTAACCATGCGACCTGCATCTTCTTTCGTAATCACACATCACGTCCGATACGAAATACCTCATCGCCTTTACTTTATGCATCCTCCATCTCAATGAAGCAGATGTATAACTCGGTATCGACGAGTTGATATTCGTCGACGATTGATTGACCGTTAGTCAGAACAAATTTCTTCCATCTCGTTGATCTTGCTACCTGTTAGTACGTACGTTTCCACCAGACTGTGTTCGTCCATCTCTCTCGATTCGTCTCTCTCGAACCGTCTCTCTCCTTCATCCACTGGCGGGTTCTTGATATGTCCCATCCACTTCAACGTAGCGTGCCTATGATCATGAAAATCAAGAATTCTTTTTACTAAAAACGTGGAATGAAATCAACTGCCGCCGATGATTTCTGCTCATAACAACGAGGATATATGATTGCTAGTAACAAGGTGAACATGTTCTAGTAATTCATTCGTCCTCCTCCATAGCGGCAGCTATACGCGACTTGGTGAAGTGCTTCCATGCGTACTCCTGTGATGAAATCGTTAAGTAATGCGACGTGAATTTGTAGAATTATTTTTTCCAACGTAAATTTGATCTCATTTACTGTACTTCGACTATAGGAGACTGCAACGCGACATCTTATACACGATCACAACATTTAGCAATATGAAGAGAGACTCGGACATCCTACTTAATATGTAGCTCGGCTTGTCCATTTCACAACGCGCGTTTCACGCTACTCTCATGTTGAAGACGGAATCTACTATGTCAAAACACAACGTACACAATCGCAACTAGTAGTATAGCATTAAATAGACTATATCTGTACCGATCACGTTCACTCTACTATGTAGGACAGATGCATAGATACTATATGCTCGAATACGAGCTGTATCGAGAATCGTAGCATCTCTACTAATCAGGCGTGTTCAGGATCTATCAAACCTGTCACTAAGGAATAGTATACTACATTCCCGATGTTTTACTCACCGTCCCGCCACATCAGACAGACCGATACATCGTAATGAGGCTAGTGAGACAAACTTAGGGTGAAAAGAGTACATTTCTTTAGTCTATCTAATGCCTATATAAGCAAAAATTCAAAAACAATTAATTACAAAATTCAAAAACAATTAGTTAAAAATTCAAAACAAATCTTGAAAACTC
>Ga0160427_10000042_pt1 | contig 129614 bp, 128 predicted proteins | sample SolpanmetagenomL_FD_108194 | JGI IMG/M metagenome (GOLD analysis project Ga0160427, IMG submission 108194) | Solar panel surface microbial communities from Lawrence Berkeley National Laboratory, California, USA - L | ecosystem: Engineered > Built environment > Solar panel > Unclassified ...
ACTGATCGTCGTTGCCAGCGCAAACGATCATTCGCACAGAATCATCCTTCCCAGACACCAGAACAGGCCGCCTCAGCGAAGAACAGACCCACCTTCGTTGCCAGTTCAAACGATCACCGACACAGGTCCCGTCCACACCCGTGGGGATAGACCGAAATGCGAAATAGTCGATTTTATAAGCTGCTAGTCCAGCCCACACCCGTGGGGATAGACCGGGACTGTCGTGGGCGACGTTCGGCGCGGCTCAGTTCCGCCCACACCCGTGGGGATAGACCACGTCCGCCTGCCGGCAGGGACTGTAGCAATCCGTCCAGCCCACACCCGTGAGGATAGACCGCAGGGTCCCGATAACGATGCCGGGATACGCCAATCCAGTCCACACCCGTGGGGATAGACGGGAGGGCATGCTGGCAGTGATGACCATGCTGGTATCCAGCCCACACCCGTGGGGATAGACCGCAGCATGGCCCATCAGAACTTACTTTGCCTACGTCCCGCCCACACCCGTGGGGATAGACCGGCAACAGCGTTAGTTCGGCAATCACCCTAATTGTCCAGCCCACACCCGTGGGGATAGACCGAACAGATCACTATGATGTGGTCATACCGACCGGTCCAGCCCACACCCGTGGGGATAGGCCGATCATGGAGTCGATGCCCGTCCATTCCCGATCATCCAGCCCACACCCGTGGGGATAGACCGTGGGACCGCCAAACCATAAGGTATTCATTCTGTCCAGCCCACACCCGTGGGGATGAACCGCGTTTCCAATGTTCGCGCTCTACAACGTCGACGTCCAACCCATGCCCCTGGGGATAGACCTGGCCCGTACGGCGTCGGCCCAGCCACGCGGATGACCGTCTGCTTCCCATGCCCGTGGGAATCGCCCGCAGGTGAGCATCGAAAACGTCGATCTCTCTCCCATGTCCGTGGGGATGTTCCGGCGGAATACAGCGACGTGCCCTGGTCTCACCCACTTCCGTGGGAACCGGGCGGCCGCATGGAGGGAACCACCGCCTGTCGGGACCTGCCGCCTCCAGGGTTCATCGCCCCTTCCGGCGCGGGGAAGATGCGGCTGCACCCCCGACTGCCGGGGACCCGCCGACGCGGTCCGCGTGATAACTTTTTAACATCTGCCCCGACCCTTTTCCTCCCTTTCCAGGACGTGATGCCCCTTGACTTCAGACGCGCTTTCTTCCACGCCGACCACCAGCCCGCCTCCAAATCGCCGGGCCGTCGCCGCCCTGCTCGGTGCCCTCGCCTCCGGGGTGATTCCGCAGGTGGGCAGCGAACTGATCGTGGTCGGCCGCGCGGCGGAACTCGGCGCGGTGCTCGCGGACCTCGCAGAGGTCGAGCAGGGCGGCGCGGGCTTCCGGCTGATCTCCGGTCCGTACGGCGCGGGCAAGAGCTTCATGCTCAGCCTGATTCGCAGTCACGCGCTGAACCGCAACTTCGTGGTCGCCAGCGCGGACCTCAGCCCGGTGCGGCGCTTCTCGGGGTCCGAGGGACAGGGGCTGGCCACCTACCGTGAACTCGCCGGGTCGCTCGCCACCCGGGCACGGCCGGACGGCGGCGCGATGGGGCCACTGCTGGAACGCTGGATCAGCGGCGTGCGCCAGGCGGTGCGCACCGGCGGCGTCACCGAGAACGACCCCCGCTTCGCCGGGCTGGTCGAAGCGCAGATTCACGCCACCGTCCAGGGGCTCGAAGGCCTGGTGCACGGCTACGACTTCGGGCAGGTGATCAGCGCCTACTGGCAGGGCTACCTCAGCGGCGACGAGGCGCGTCAGGAAGCGGCGCTGCGCTGGCTGCGCGGCGAGTACGCCACCCGGCGTGAGGCGCAGGCGGCGCTGGGAGTTCGGGTAACGGTCAGCGACGCCGACTGGTACGAGCACCTCAAGCTGCTGGCGCTGTTCGTCAAGCAGTGCGGGTACGCCGGACTGGTGGTGATCATCGACGAGGCCGTGAACCTCTCGAAGATCACCAACTCGGTGTCCAGGAACCAGAACTACGAGCGGCTGCTGACGATGTTCAACGACACGCTCCAGGGCCGCGCGAAGCACCTCGAGATGTTGATCGGCGCGACGCCGGAGATGATCGAGGACGCCCACTTCGGCCTGTTCTCCTACGACGCGCTGCGCACCCGCCTGCAGGACAGCCGCTTCGTCAGCAGCGAGGTGGCCGACCGCTCCGCGCCGGTGCTGAAGCTCGACCAGTTGCAGAACGAGGAGGTCTACACCCTGCTGCACACCCTGCGGGACCTGCACGCGCAGCACCACAAGACGCCGCCGGAGCGGCTGTCGGACGCCGACCTGCTGCGCTTCATGGAGGACACCTACAACCGCCTCGGGGCGCGGGACAGCCTGACGCCCAGAGAGGTGACGCGCAACTTCGTCTCGCTGCTCAACCTGCTCGCCCAGTACCCGGACGAGACATACACCACCCTGACCGAGAAGGCCAGGACGCGCGCCCAGAGTGCCAGGAGCACCCCCGGCGAGCGGGCCGGGAAGGCCGGGGGCGCCGCGCCGACCCCGGCGACCCAGGGCGCCCTGCTCTCCGCGTCCACCGACCTGCCAGACGAGGCCCCGCCGCTCAGCTTCGCCGACTTCGACGTATGACGCCCCAGGCCGAACCGGACGCCTTCTCGCGCCTCGCTCCGTTCCTGCAGCAGGCGCTCTACCAGCAGGGCTGGACCGAACTGCGGCCGCTGCAACTCGACGCCATCAGCGCACTGATGGACGGCACAGGCCACCTGCTGATCAGTTCCGGCACGGCCAGCGGCAAGACCGAGGCGGCCTTCCTGCCGATCCTCACGCACCTGTTCCAGAGCGGCCCGTCGGCGTCGGTGCTGTACATCGCGCCGCTCAAGGCCCTGATCAACGACCAGTCGGTGCGCCTGAAGCGCCTGACCACCGGCAGCACCCTGCGGCTGACCGCCTGGCACGGCGACGCCGACCCGGCCGCCAAGAAGCGGCTGCTGGCCTCGCCGGGCGGCGTGCTCCAGATCACCCCCGAGGCGCTCGAGGGCCTGCTGCTGCGGCGCACGCTGCACCTTCAGGACCTGTTCGGCGGCCTGACCCACGTGGTGATCGACGAGGCGCACGCCTTCATGCAGAGCGAGCGCGGCCGGCAGGTGCAGTGCCTGCTCGAGCGCCTGGAGCGCTTCACCCCCGCGCCGCCGAGGCGCGTCGGGCTGTCCGCCACGCTCGGGAACCTGGACGACGCCGCCGAATGGCTGCGCGGATCGTCCGGCACGCCGGTCACGGTGATCCGGGACAGCGGACAGGGGCGGCAACTGCGGCTGGCGCTCGAACACTACCGCACGGCGGACACGGTCGGCGAGACGAGCGCCGCCGTGGAGGAGGACGCGCCGAGCGCCTACACCCTGGCCCCCGGCCTGAACCAGGCGATCTACCAGCACACGCTGGGGCTCAAAAGCCTGGTTTTCCGGAACTCCCGCCAGGGCGCCGAGGACAGCGGCCAGGCGCTGCGGGAACTCGCCGCGCTGCGCGGCACGCCGGACATCTACCACGTGCATCACGGCAGCGTCGCCGCCCGCACCAGAGAGGACGCCGAACGCGCCCTGCGTCACGCGAACGAAGCCGCCTGCACCGTCGCCACCGTGACGCTCGAACTCGGCATCGACCTCGGTGAACTGGACCTGGTCGAACAGGTCGGGCGCCCGCCGAGCGTGGCGAGCCTCGTGCAGCGCCTCGGCCGCAGCGGCCGGCGCGGCACACCCGCCACCATGATCTTCTCCAGCCTCGAGTCCCAGGAGGACCCGCAGCGCCCGGTGCACCAGTCGCTGCCGTGGGACCTGCTGCTGAGCATCTCGATGCTGCACCTGTACCTGGAAGACAAATGGGTGGAGACGCCACTCACGCCGCGCTACCCCTGCTCGCTGCTGGTCCACCAGACACTCGCGGCGCTCGAGACGCACGGGCAACTCAGCCCGCCGGACCTCGCCGGGGCGGTGCTGACGCTCACGCCACTGCGCCACTTCAGTGCGGCGCAGTACCGCACGCTGCTGCAGGGGATGCTGGCCTCCGGACTGATCAGCCGCAACGTGGACGGCACCCTGCGCCCCGGCAAGGTCGGCGAGCGGATCGTGGCGAACTACGAGTTCCTGTCGGTGTTCGCGCAGGCCAAGGAGTACACCGTGGTCTGCGGCGCGAGAACCGTCGGCACGGTCGGCAGCAACCCCGGCGTCGGGCAACTGTTCTCCCTCGCCGGGCGGGCCTGGCGGGTGCGCAGCGCCGATGCACAGCGCCGCCGCCTGACCGTCACCAGGGAACGTGGCCGCCGGGCGAGTGCCTGGAACGGCGGCAGCGCCGACCTGGACACCCGGGTGGTGCGCCGGGCGCGGCAACTGCTCGGAGAAACGGACGTTCCGGCGTACCTGCAACCCGCCGCAACCCGCCGACTGCACGAAGCCCGGGACCGGGTCCGGGAGAGCGGACTGCTCGGCGGCACGGTGCACGCGCTCAGTGAACGCCACCTGCTGCTCACCCCCTGGGTGGGGCACCGTACCCTGCGCACCTTGCAGGCGCTGCTGACCCTCGGGGGCGGCACGGAAGGCGACCCGGCGCAGAACGCCGCGGCCGAACATGCCGTCGGCATCGACGAGGCCAGTTTCACGCTCAACCTGCCCGGCAGCCTGGACAGCCTGAAACGCCGACTCGCCCGGATTCCGGACCAGGACACCGCCCGCGCCGCCCTGAAAGCCGAGTTCCTGGTGCGCCCGGCCCTCGGGGAGGGCCGCAGCGTCGGCGGCGGCAAGTACGACGAGCACGTCCCCCATGACCTGCTCGGCGACGCCTACGTCCACGACGTGCTCGACCTGCCGGGCGCCTACACTGAACTGAACGCCTGGAAGCTGCCGTAAAAAGAGACACCCAGGCCACACCGTTCCGGAGGAACTCCATGTCAGACCAGAACCCTGCCGACCAGAACCCGATCAGCCTCGAAGCCTGGATCGACCGGCAGCAGGCCCCGCCCGAGGTGTTCCGCACGATGCGCGACCTGCTTGTCGCCGCCCACAGCGCCCGGCGGCTGCACGCAGAACTCCGCGCCCTCACGCCCAGAGCGGAGGGCGAGCGTCTCGCCGACATCGTCGCCAGAAGCGGCGTGTGGGGCATGATCGAGGTCGTCACCCCCGGCGAGCGCTGCTGGACCGTCGGCGTGCGCCTGCCGCTGCGGGGCGAGTTCCTGCTGCTCCAGTGCGTTGGCAACCACGCCAACCAGCTGCGCCCCCTGGACCCCGAGTGGAAAGACCCGAGGGCCGAGCAGGTCTGGCGATCACTGAAGGCCAGCGCCGACCTGCGCGGCGACGTCACGTATACCCTGGACGCCCAGACCGACACCGAACGCCACGGACACGCGGTGTTCTTCACGCCGCTGCACACCTTTCCGTCAAGCCTGGTGCTCGCCGAACGCGACCAGGTCTTCAACGCCAGGGACGCCGAACTGCGCAAGACGAGTACCGCCAGAGAGCGGCGCACACAGTACCTGATCACGGGCGCGCTCGTGGTCCTGCTCGTGGCCATGCTCATCGGCCTCTTGCTCACCGGGATACTCGGCTTCGCCCTCGTGGCCGCCGTGGTGAGCGTCCTGATCTTCGGCGTCTTCACGAGCCTCGACCCGTCGGGCGAATCGCTGTACTACGGCGACTTCTGGACGCCGGAAGAGCAGCAGGAATTCGAGGCGCTCACCACCGTCAGAAACGGCGTGAACGAACACGCCTCGGCCCCGCCGCACGTCCTGCCCCTGGACGCGTCCCCCGCCGAGGTTCTGAACGCCGCCCCAGGTGCGCCGCAGGCCGCTGCTGAACCGCTGCCCGCCGTCACGCCTCTCCCCCGCGCGTTCTGAGCCCCGGAGACCCGACCCGATGACCGACACGACAGACCAGAAGCCCAGACTCCACCCGGACACCAAATCCACCTCGCTGGAGCCGTCCCTGCCAGACCCCAGCAGCACCGACTGGGAGGTCGCCCGCACCCTGCACGCCCTGTCCCGGTTCGGTGGTCTGCCGGACGCCCGCGCCGACCAGGTCCGGCTGGCCACCTGGTCGCACGCCCCGACCGAAACGCTGATCAAACCGCGCGGCCTGCTTCAGGGCCGGGTGGTCCTGACCCTGGAACACCGGCCACTCTGGACCGAACTCATCGCCGGGAACAGGCGTCCGCCGAAGGTGGCCGTATTCAGCGCCCACGGCGAACCGGTGCGGCTGTACCAGCTGCGCACCTCCCAGCCCGAACGGGCCGCGCCGCCCGTCCAGGCCCGCTGGGACCGGATCAGCCGTTTTCAGGAGGTCTCCTGGGAACAGACCGACGTGTTCGCCCCGCAGGCGCTCGGACTCACCCTGCTCCAGGACGACCTGACCCCCCTGACAGAAACCCTGGTCCGGACGACCACCCCCCCAGCGGCCCCGGACGGCCGCACCCCCCGCCGGCGACCGGTGATGCACCCGCTTATGCAGTCGCTGCTGATCACCGTCCTCGCCCTCACCGCGTTCGCCGCGCCCATCGCCGGAGCGGCGCTGCTGGTCAGGACCCACCTGGTCCAGGAGCCGGACACCGCCTTCATCGTGATCACCGGCTGCCTGAGCATCCTGCTGCTGTTCGGTGTGGCCGCCCTCGACAGCGCCCTGACGGCCTGGCGGGACGAGGCGCAGCAGGGCCCACCGTTCCTGCCCGGCAGCGTTTCCCCCGCCGCCCTGCGGGATATTCGCACGGTGACCCGGAAGCTCAGCGAACTGCCGCGGGGCCTGACCTGGCCGAACGACCCACCGGTCAGGTCAGGCCTGACGCCGGCAGCCTCTCCAACCCTCCCGGTACCCACGCCGCCCTCTGTGGAGGGGCCGCCCCCGGCCTTCCCCACCGCCGAGCTGCGGCGGGCCGAGACGCTGCTCCTGCGGATCACCGACTGCCCACTGCCCGGTGCGGCGGCGCTCGGACACGACGTGCGCGGCCTGATCGTTAGCCGCCGGCGCGTTTTACAGCCGGACGACACGCTCGACACCCTGCTGGCTGATCAACTTGGCCAGACGGAGGCCGCCTTCACCCGGCTGCTCGGCGAGGAACAGGCGCGGCAGCGCACGCAAGCCCTGGACGAACTCAGAAACCCTCAGCGTCACGGCTTCTGAACCCGCGTCCGCACCGCTCTTCTCCCCGGAGGCCCCATGACCGACCGTCCACGCCCCCCCACTCCGACCGAACTCGATGCCCTGCTCAGCGAATGGCATCCGCCCAGGCAACAGGAATACCGCAGTCTGGAACGGGTGCTTCAGACGGCGAGCGTCCTCAACCGAATGGAAGCGCGCCTCACGGCCCTGACCCCCAGCAGACAGGCCCGGCGGCTCACCGATCTCGCCCGGCGGACCGGGGAATGGGGCATGGCCGAACAGTTCCAGCCGGCCTCCGGCACCTGGGTCTGGACCCTCGGCCTGCGCCTGCCGGTCCAGAACGGGTTTCTGACGCTCTATTGCGACCGGGAACGCCTCTTTCAACTCAACCTGCCGCCGCCGGGCAGCGTGAACCTGGAGTGGACGCCCGTCTGCGCCGTCACGGACCTCAACCCACACGCCGTCTTCACCTTCAACCCCGAGACCGACCAGCAGGTTCATGGCCACAGCGTTCATTTCACGGTGCTGCACAGCCTGCCGGACCTGCACACCCTGGCGACGCGGGGCACCCTGGCACCGCCCACGCGGCGTTCCGGTCGGCTGCTCCCGGCCTTCGCACGAGACCCGCACCTGCTCACGACCGGGCTGATGACCTCCGGGTACGTGCTGGCGCTGCTGACCCTGGTCGTCGGGATCATGGTGATCCTGTCCACCCGGAATTTCTGGTTGATCCTTCCCATGGTCCTGAGCTTTCTGGCGGCCAGTGCCCTTCAGAACGCCCTTCAGCGCCGGCGGGCGTCGCCCGCCGGACTCCCACACCTCAAGCGCTTCTGGAACGAAGTCGAACTCGCTGAACTCTCGGCTCTGCCCTTCGTGATCTACGGTGTTCGCCCCCCGGTGCAGGCAGGTCAGGGCGGCGACGCGCTGCTGGCCGCCCTGCAGGTTCAGGGACCGGACGTCCCGGTCCCCGGTGGCCCAGCGTCTGCCCCGGAGGCCCCATGACCGACCGTCCACGTCAGGAACACCCCACCGAACTCGACGCCCTGATCGGGGAATGGCGCGGCAACGCCCAGCGCCGGCACCAGGACCTGCACGCGCTGCTGCTGCGGGCCCAGAACTTCGCGCTGCTCGAAGATCGCCTGAACGCCCTGACACCGACAGGGGAAGGTGCGCGCCTCGCCGACCTGGCCCGGCGTCTCGGGGAGTGTGGCCTGATGGAGATCAGCACCGCCCAGGCCCGGGTGTGGGACATGGCCCTGCGGCTGCCGGTCAGCGGCGGGTTCGTGCTCCTGAAGGCCGACAATGGGCACATGTTCCAGTGGAAACCCGAGCAGCAGGAGAACACCCGGATGTGGGACTGGCGGCCACTCGCCTCCGTGAGTGACCTCAGCCCGGAGGCCGCCTTCACCCTGATTCCGGCCGACGACCAGCAGACGCAGGGTCAGTCGGTGTATTTCACGGCGCTGCACAGCCTGCCGGACCTGCACACCCTGGCCGACCGGCACGCCCTGACGCCCCACGCCGCTCAGGACCAGGAACGCGGTTCGGCACCGGACCCAGCGGACGTGCTGACACGCTTCACCGTGGTGATCGGCATGGTGGTGCTCATCGGCCTCGCAGGCAGTCTCCTGTGGGCCCTCGGCACCGTTTCGCCCGCCCCGGTGGTCCGCACGACGATCAGTTTCCTCCTCCCGACGGCCGTCGTCGTGATGATCGGCAGCGTGGTCCTGCTGACGCGCGGCGGGCAAGGAAGCCGGGACGTGGACGCAGCGGTGCCGGCCACCGCCCCGGACGCACCCTTCTGGAACGCCGTCGAGCGGGCCGAACTGAGCGCCATGCAGTACGTCTTCCAGGGACAGCGGCCCCTCACCTGGCCGGAGCAGGACGACCTGGCGACCTTTGACCTGGACGCAGAGGCGGACACACCGAACACCTGAGACCGCCCGCACGTTCCAGCTTTCATGCAGGAGACCCCATGACCGACCGTTCACATCTTGAAGACGCCACCGCGCTCGACCCTCCGCGCCGGCGTGGACGTCGCGCCGGCGGCGGAAACACCTCCCCCGCCGGCGTGACCCACCCGCTGCCGCACCGATTCTGAGTGGCCCCCCTCACCCCTGGAGTCCCCATGCCCGGAGTTCCCACCCCAGTACGCACAGACGCCCCGGTACGCACGTCCACCGACCTGGACCACTGGCTCAGCCAGCAGCACCCGCCCGTCGCCCCGGTCCGGAAGTCCGACACCGTGCTGCGGGAGGCCGCCCTGCTTTGCCAGGTGCACCCGCACCTGTCGAGCCTCAGTCCCCAACCCGCCGCTGCACGTCTCGCCGAGATCGCCGTTCAGGACGGCCAGTGGGGCCTGACGGAACGCGTCCGCCCCGGCGAGGGCCAGGACCGCTGGGACCTGACCCTGCGACTCCCGGTGCAGGACGGCTTCCTGCTCCTGTCGCCTGGACGGATGTCCATCTATCAACTCGTTTCGAATGAAGGGTCGTGGGCGCCGCTCAAGAATACCCATGACATCGACCGGACGGCCGTGTATCCCTTCCCCGAGGCGGACCCGGACCGCCGCACGCTGTTCTTCACGCCGCTGCACACCCTGCCGGACCCGCTCACCCTCACCGACCGCTGGAACCGCCTGAACAGCCCGGAGGTGAAGCGGACGACGCGCCGGGCGTCGCTGGACCTTCAGACCGTCCTCGCAGGTGTCGGCGCCCTGCTGGGCGGCTGGCTCCTCTGGTACGGATCGTCCACCGTCCAGCTCGGTCTGTTCATGCTGGGCCTGTCTATCCTGATCGGCGCCGCCTGTCTCGTGCTCTCCCGCCCCCCCGGCGAGGCCCTTCGGCAGAACGCAGACCGGCTGGCCCCGGACCTGCTCTGGACCCCTGAAGAGCGGGCCGAACTGGACGCCCTGTGCACCGTCCGGCGCGGCGTGCAGATGGACCCCAGGGCGCAGGTGGACCCCCAGGTCCCAGCGGCGCTGCCATCCTCCGGGGCCGCGCCGGGGGTGCTGTCCGACCTGACCACGCCCGCCGCCCTGGACCCGTTGCCGCACACGTTCTGAGCAGCACCGCCTGAACCCGTCTCTGCCCACTGACCTTCAAGGAGTTCCGATGCCCGACCCCGCCTCCCAGCCCGCACAGACCGTCACCTTCTCCTGGGCCGCCAGGGACGTGCAGCGGCTGCGCCCGGACCTCACCGAGGCGCAGGCCCACGAGGTGCTCACCCTCGCCCGGGCACGCTACGACCCGCGCGAGGGCGTGAACTGGAACGTGCTGACCCAACACGCCCAGACGCTGTTCCCCAGCGAACCGGGCCGCCTGGCCGCGCCCGTCACGCGGCCCGGTTCACTGGCCGACTGGGCCCCGCCCGAACTGCGGCAATTGTGCGAGGCGCAGGCGATCACCCTGTACCTGCTGACCGAATGGAACAGGGAAGGCCGCTACGACGGCCAGGCGGTCGCCGGCGCGAGAGACGCGGTGCGCGCCCTGGGACGCGGCCTGATCACGGAGGCCCTGACGTACCTCCAGGCGCAGCGGGCCGCATCGAACCTGATCGAGGAGACCTACGACGAGGCCCGCTGGGACGCGGTGCGGCCGCAGGCGTGGGCCACCTACAGGGCGATGATGGCCGCCCTGGGCGAACCGGTCCCGGACGAGGACTGACCGGCACGAGGAAAGCCGGAAGGTGCCTTCCGGCCTTCCTCCGCCCTGAGCAGCAGGAGAAAGCGACATGACCGAGCAGACCCGCCCGCCGTCCCACCCCGAACGCGCCCCCCAGGACACCCGCATCCTGTTTATCGATACCGAGACCGGCGGCCTGGAAGCCGAGCGGCACCACACCCTCACCGTCGGCTGGGCACTGGTCGAAGGCGTGCGCATCACCAGCACCGGAGAACGACTGATCTCCCGCAGCGAGTACCTGTTCGAGCAGCGCGCCCTCGACAGGAACGGCCTGGACCTCGCCCATCTGCGCGCGGCGGGCGTCTCCCCACTCGAGGCGTACCAGGCGCTGATGGACGTCGCCCGCCCGGTCACCGCCGACCTGGGCAGCGCCAACGAGAACCTGCCGCGCTTCGGCGGCTTCAACACCCCGTTCGACCGCGGCTTCATCGCCGCCCTGTCCCGCGAGGCCGCCAGCGGCACCATCCACAAGGTCGCCGGCACCCCGGGAGAACCGGGCGTGCCGCCAAAAAAGTCGCCCAGCATGCCGCCGCTGACCCTGCACCCCGGCGCGGACGTCGACATGCTGCCGGTCACCACCTTCCTGCGCCGCGCCGGACTGATCAAGGCGGAGAACAGCCGCCTCGACAGCATCTACCTCGCCCTGACCGGCCGCCCGCTGGAAGGGGCCCACACCGCCCTGGCCGACGCGGTGGCCACCGCCGAGATCTACCTGGACCTCTCCGCCCGCGTGCGGGTGACCCCGAGGTGAGCGTTCCCCAGGGTCCCTGGTATCACGGCACGCCGCTGACGCTCACGGCCCTCGCCCGCCCGCAGGACCGGGGGGCCGGGGTCCGGCCGCCCTGTCACTGGAATGCCCACCTGGGGGTGCATTTCGCCAGTGAGCGCTTCACCGCCGAACGCTTCCGGGCGGGCCTGTACGCCGGGCGCCGGACACGCCGCACCGCCCACCCTGGCGGAACGATGTTCGTCCTGCCCGCGCTGCCGGGTCAGCCCCGCGCGTTTCGCAGCGAATATCACCTGGACGACGCGGTGCTGGCCGCCGGACTGCGGCTGCTGCTCGGCCGCTTTCCCTCGCTGCTGACGCCTGCGGTTCGCACGGAATTCACCGAACTGAAGTCGGTCCTCGAAGCGGATCTCGCCGACCCGGACACCTACGACACGCCCGAATACGGCCAGCGGGCGATGCTCGGCTACACCGAGCAGGACCTGACCCGGCCGATGACGCCCGGCGTACACCACGTCACCGAGCGGGCCTGCGCGGCCTTCCTGCAGGAAACGCAGGCCGCCGGGTTCGTCTGCCTGACGTACTTCAACCACCACGCGGCCGAGACGGACGAGCACGACCCGGACGGGCAACTCACCGCCGTGCTGTTCCGGCCGCAGGACCTCGCTGATGTCCGGGCAGAACGGGAAGGCGGAGCGTGACCGGGCCGCAAGCTGCTGAGGAACAGGCGTTCGTGAGCGTGGTGGATCCCCGGCGCGACTGGAGCGCGGCCGAGTGGAACGCGCTGGCCAGTGCCCAGCGTCAGGCCCGGCGGGCGCACCATCAGTTCGTCCACTTTCACCCCAAGCAGGTCGCCGCCGCGCTCGCTTCCCTGTACGCGCTGATCTCCCGCGCCCACGCCGCGACCACCCCGGAGCTTCTCTACGGCCACCTCGCCGAACTGACGCTGCTCGCGCTCGACCTCGCCGAACTGCTCAGCCGCAAGCGCCGGGTCGGCGCGGCGCTGGCCGGACCGCTGCCTCCCCTGCCCCCCGGCGGGGACCGGGCGGACCTCGAGGCGGCGCTGTGGCACCTCGGTCGCGGGGTGACCGACACGCTGAGCGCCGTCAGCCCGTCCAGGGACGTCAGCCAGGCCCCGGTGGTGGCGCACCTCACCGCCCTGATCAACGAGACCCGGCACCTGGCGGCGCGCCTCGCGCGGCATCCGGACCTGTTCGGCCCCCTGGACGCGTCCGCCGCTCCAGGCGTGGCGTTGCCGGACTTGCGCTGCGTCCTGACCGCCAGGGTCCAGGAGATCGCCCGCCTCCCGGTGCTCCGGCGAACGCCCTGGCAGGACACCTGAACAGCGCACCTGAACAGCGCACCTGAACAACGCACAGGAACACACGAATCCCGGTAGACTGAGCGGCATGTCTTCCCCCCCGTCCAGTGCGGACCACGCCGCAGGTCTTCCCGACGAGCACGCCCGGCAGGAAGACCTGACGCGGGCCAGGGCGGCCGCGACCGCCACGCCGCTCGAGCAACTGATGGCCGTCACCCTGCCGGGAGCGCTGAGCGACGAGCAGGTGATGACCGAGTCGCTGCGCCTGCCGGACCTGTGGCCCGCCCTGAACGCCCTGAGTCCCACGGCGCAGGGCAAGGCGCTCGCCGAAGTGGCCGACCGCCACGGCGAGTGGGGCCTGCTGCGCCTGGACGACCGGGACGCCGCCCTCTGCCTGCGCCTGGCGACCTCGGACGGCTGGGCGGTGTTCAGGACCGAGGACGGCGGGGTGTTCCAGATGCTGCCGGGCCAGCGCGGTCCGGAGAACTCGCTCTCCTGGTTTCCGCTGACGCAGGTCTCGGACGTCGACATGACCTGCACCGACCTGCTGAACGGCGAGCGTGGGCTGCACTGGGTGCCGCTGCCGGGCCTGCCGGGCCCACGCTCGCTGTACGCCCGGCAACTGGCCCTCTCGCAGCGCAAGCAGACCAGAACTCAGAGTGCGGCCCGCACCCGCGGGTACGCGTCGCTCACCTCCTGGAGCGTGAGCGTCCTCGGCTTCGCCGGCGCGGTCGCGCAGATGCACTACGGTCAGAGCCTGTACGTCGGTGCGGGCCTCGGCATCGCCGTTGCCTTCGGTTTCAACGGCGGACGTCAGGGGCTGCTGGCCCTCAGGACCCTGCGCGCCTCGAAACAGCCGGCGCTGCCCGGCCGTCCCCTGTGGACCGAGCAGGAGATCAGCGTGCTGACCCAGGGCCGCCTCGCGCCCGGAGCGCAGGTCAAAGGCGCGGTCGTCCAGGTGCTGCCCGCCAGTGGCCAGACGGCCGGAAACCGGACGCTGCGGGAACGCGTGCTGAAGGCCCCCGAACAGGACGAGCAGGCCAAAGAGACAGCGGACCCGGCCCTGCCCCGGCAGTTCTGAAGGTGACCGCCCGCCCACAGGAAGACCAGAACCGCCACGACCGGTCGCCGAACCCCTCCACACCCATCGCCCGGCTGCAGCGCGAGCAGGATGAGCACGCGGCCGAGCAGGCGCGGCAGGCCCGGCAGCAGGACATCCGGCACCTCGCCCACCGGGGACGCCGGCAACTGGTGGACGTGCACCGCCAGGTCCGGCACCTGCTGAAGAACGAACGCCCGGCGGTCCACGACCTGATGCGGCGCGACGGCCGCCTGCTGTCCAGCGCCGGCGGCGTGTGCCTGACCTGCCCGGTGATGCCCGACTGGCCACAGGGCCCGCAGCTCGCCCTCACCGCCCGCTGGACGCCTGAGCGGTTCGCCCTCGGCCCGGCCGCGCAACTGACGCGCAGTGGACGGCAGCGGCGCACCTGGGGGTCACCGCTCACGCTGGACCCGGACGAATTGCCGAACCTCGCGCACCTCAGCCTCGCCGGGTTCCGCCCCGTCCCGGCGTCCGGTCTTCCACCGGACCTGGACCTGCTGCTGAGCACGCCGCCGCCGCCAAGGCGGGACGTTCAGGAGGATGTGCGGCCGAGCGAACTGCTGCTGCCACTGCCGTCCCTGGTCCTGACCCTGATCACCGGGCATCTCACGCCCCTGAACGGTCTTCCGCCCCTGATCGCCGCCCTGGCGGGCGTGCCGCTCGGGGTGCTGTTGTGGCGCGGCGTCACCCGCCGCACCTGGGAGCGGCACTGGGCACGCGAGATCGAACGCGCCCTGATCCTCCGGGCGGAACAGGGCGCTGCAGAACAGGGTGGCGCTGCAGAACAGGGCGGCGCGACAGAACAGGGCAGCGCTGGACCGGGCGGTGAGAACTCCCTTGCCCGGGGAACACACCGGGCGGCCGAGGACGACCTGCCGGACCTGCCCCGGACCTTCTGAGAGGCGGGCGTCCTGCCGCCGGCCGGACGGGGGATGCCCCCCGTCCGGCCGCGTCCCTGAACAGGCGTTTCCGTGCTTTTCCCCGCCGCCCTCACGCTCAAGGAGATGTCCATGACCCACGCCCAGCCGGCCACCCACCCGACCCTGAATGTCCCACCGTTCCGCCTGAGAGACCGGAACGCCGCCGCGCAGATGGTCCAGGACCTGATTCACAGCGCCGTGCACAACGGCGCGCGGCAGGTCCACTTCCAGGTCAGCCTGGACGGTCTGCACCTGCGCGTGCAGGACGACGGACGCACCCTGGACGACCCACAGCAGCTGCTGACGGCCCTCGGTGGCGGCCTGGGTCTCAGCAGCCCAGGTCTTAACAGCCCGGGTCTCAGCGGTCCGGGCACCTTCCCCGCAGGAACCCCCAGGCTGTTGAGCATGCTCGACTCCACCCTCTGCACCCGCGTGATCTTCGCCTCGAACACCTGGAGCGTGGCCGTCACCCCCACCGACGTCGGTGCCGCCCAGGTCGCCGAGGTCCGGACGCACGCCTCCCCCGTCCAGGGCTTCGGGGTGCTGCTGCACCTGACCCGGAGCGTGGACCTGCCCCGGCTGCTCGCCTGGTACCGGGGCTACACGGACGTCCGCGTGACGTTCGGCACCGCCGCGAATTTCCACCCGATCTTCGACCCGGCCGTGAACGTCCCCGCCAACGCTGAGGTGGTGGCCGCCAAGATGTTCGGACCGCGCGTAACGCTCAGTACCGGCGACTTCAGCCTCAGCTTCACCGGCAACGCCCGTGACCGCCAGCCGGGCGTCACCCTCTGGGACGGCTTCGACCTGGCCGAGGAGCAGTTTCACGTCCGGCTGCGCCAGGCCAGCACCGGCCTGATGCGCGGCCTGCTGAACCACGCCCAGGTGCGCAGCGACCTGAGGACCGACGGCGAACTGCGGCTGCGCCCCGACCGCCGCGCCCTGCAGGAGAACGAAGGGCTTCAGCGCACGGTCACGCAGACGCTCGAGGAACTCGGCGTCTGGGTCCGGGCGCAGATCAGGGCCGCGCTGCCGGACCCGCTGCCGGAGACACTCCGTGAGGGCGACCTTGAACGGCAACACCAGATGTTCAGAGACGCCCTCTCGGTGTACCTGCACGAGCAGGGCTACGCCCAGCGGCTGGACCTGGCGACCGGGTCGGAGGCGATCAGCGTCGCCTGGACGCGCCTGGACCGACCGTGGGTGAGGGACCAGGAGTACGCCCTCGCCGGAGCGAACAGCCTGCAGGCCGACCTGCCGCTGGGGGTGAACCTGTTCGGCCCGGCCACCCTGCTGCCCGACTTCGCCCGGCAGCACGAGGTCAGCCTGAACCTGGAGGTCGCCCTGACCGAGAGCGACGGCGACGACCACCCGGGCCTGATGGTGATCGCGCTGCAGCCGGACCTGAAGGTCGGGGAACTGCCGGTGCCGTTCCTGATCGCCCGGGACCTCGACACCGAGTCCCCCTCGCTGATCCTGTCCGGGTCCCCGGAAGAAGCCCTCGGAACGCTGCACCGGCACCGGCACCTCATCGGCCGCCTGCTCCTCGAGGCGCTGACCCACGTCGGCGACCTGTACAACTTTCCGCCGGTCAAGGCGCTGCTCAGTGCCAGGGGCAAAGACGCCACGCCCACCGCCGACGACCTCGCCGACCTGGCCGAGCAGGCGCTGATGCGGCGGCACCTGCCGGAGCGCGAGAACCTGGTCGCCACGGCCGGGACGCTGACGGCCCGGCGCACCGCCCTGCGCGCCGTGAAGGCCGAGTTGACGCGGCTGAAGAAGACCGGTTCGGTCTCGGCCGCCGCCTGCAGCGAACTGATCGGCGAGGAACTCGCGCAGGTGGCCCGTGACCTCAAGGCCCTCGACCTGCGGGCGAAGCGGCTGAAGAAGACCACCGGGGTGGCCGTGAACCCCCGGAAGACGCCCGGGAAGTCCGGATGAGCAGAAAGGAAGGAGGACTCAGCCGGAGCGACCGCGTCCGGTTGAGCGCCTTCCTGGACAGCCACCAGGCCCCCTTCACCTGTGAACTCCGGCAGCGTGGCGACCAGCAGGAGGTGGTCGTCCACGCGCTGCACCCGGCGCACCACCGAATGGACACGCTGGCGATCGGTCCGGACCTCCGGGAGAGGCGCGACCACCAGATGGTGATGCTCGCCCGCCTCGCCGGGGTGCGCCACCTCGCCCGGGCGTACACGGACGAACTTCAGGCCCCGCCCCCAGCGATTCCGGCGGCGACCGGGCTGTTCGTCACCTTCGAAGGTCCCGAGGGAGGCGGCAAATCCACCCAGATTCGCCGCCTCGCCGCCGCGCTGGAGCGCGCCGGGCATCCGGTGCGCCTGACCCGCGAACCGGGCGGCAGTCCGGTCGGAGACGCGCTCCGGTCACTGCTACTCGACCAGGACGACATGGGCCCGGTCACCGAGTTTCTGATCTTCACCGCCAGCCGCGCCGAACTGGTGCGCACGGTCATCCGCCCGGCGCTGGAGGCCGGGCAGGTGGTGCTGTGCGACCGCTTCACCGATTCGACCTACGCCTACCAGGGCTTCGGACGCGGCCTGGACCTGCCGGACCTGAAGGCCGTCACGCAGGTGGCGACCGGTGGCCTGACGCCGGACCTGACGGTGCTGCTCGACCTGCCGCCGGAAGTGGGCCTCGCCCGCGCCCAGCAGGTCGGGGCGCCCGACCGGATCGAACGCGCCGGACTCGGCCTGCACCAGCGGGTGCGAGGCGGCTTCCTGACGCTCGCCCAGGCCGACCCGCGCCGCTTCCTGACGCTCGACGCCCAGCGCGGTGAGGACGACCTGCACACCGAGATTCTCCGCACGGTGCTGGAGAAGCTCAGCCCCCAGCCTGTTCCGGAAGGCATTTCGGACGACGTTCCAGAGGACGCCCCGGAACACCGACACCTCCATCCGGCCGGTCACCGCTCCGCCAGGAAGGCGCGGTAAACTGCACGCAGCCTCCCCTTCCAGGCGGCCCAGGAGTGCTCCGATGCGACTGACCCTTCCCGATTCCGCCCTCAGCACCGCCGACTTCAAAGAGGCGTTCCGGCGCTCCGCCCTGACCTACCTCAAGGACGTTCAGGTTCACCTCGGCTGGGCCAGCCTCGATGAGCAGACCACTGCCGGGCGCCCGGCGGTCCGGCAGGCCGCCCGCTGGGACCCCGGTGAGCGCGGCGACCCCGGCGAGGCGACCCTGGGCGTGACACCGGACGGCAGCGGGCAGGGCGTTCTGATTCGCCTGACGCCCGCCCGGTCCAGAACCGGCCAGGAGCGCACCCTGACCTGCGTCTGGGAAACGGCCGACTTCCGGCGCAAAGTGGCGGTGATGGGAGAACCCCAGCCGTTCCCGGTGGACACCGACAGCGCCGAACTGGCAGAGACGCTGCGCCGCGCCGTGAACAGCGCTGAACAGACGAAGCCGTCCGGACGCGTCCCGGCGTCCCGGAGCGGACCTCCAGGTGAACCGGGACTGTTCTGATCTTCGGCACCGGCACGACCGGAGCGGGGCGGTGGGGGAAGGCCCCCACCGCCCCGCTTCCCTGCAGCTGAACGTGCAGCCACCTTCCCGCAGGGAAAGAGGCCAGCACCGGCCAGGAGGCCCCGATGACCGCAGCGAACCCCCGGTTCTTCCACTCCCCGACCCTCTCCCGGCACCTGAACAGCGCCCTCAATACCACCGTGGTATTCGAGTGGTTCATGGGCCGCTATCTGATCGAAGTGACCATCGGCAAGGCGGCCGTGCCGGTCCGAACCATGCGCTACGAGGAGGAGCAGGTGTCCTATGACCAGTCGCTGCGCTCTATCCGTCAGGGACGGGCGTGCCGGCCGCGCACCTTCACCCGGCCCATCGCCTTCACCATCCGGGACGACAATCCGAGCTTCCAGTTCGACCGGGTGTACGGCTTCACCCGTGCACGTCACCGCCGCGCCCTGAAACGCCAGATGCAGGGCGTTCCTCCGCAGCAGCCGCGGGCGCTCACCTGCCCGGTGCTCCCCGCCGCCTACCGCGCCGAGGTCTACGACGACCGCAGAGACGACCGCGCCCCGCTGACCCTGATCCTCGGCGGCAGCCCCGGCTACCGGGACTGCACCCACGCCGAGGAGCGGCTGAAGGCCGAAGGCCTGCACGTGATCATCGACCGCCGCGAAGGCCTCCTTCAGCGGCCCGGCCAGCCGGTGCTCAGCCTGGACGAAGCGCTGACACGCATCCGCGCCTGGTACTGACCGACCCCCTCCACCGACCTTCTGTTCACACTGGAGCCCCCTATGACCCACAACCATCCCCTCACCCCGCTGCCCCTGATCATCACCCCGAGCCTTCACCCGAACCTGCTGGCCGAACTGCCCAGGTTCTTCTCCGGGCCAGGTCAGATGGTTCAGGAACTGCTTCAGAACGCCTTGCAGGCCGGCGCGACCACCGTCGACTTCATCAGCGACGCAGACCACCTCGAAATTCACGACAACGGACACGGCCTGATGGACCCGGCCACGCTGATCACCGCCGCCTGGTCCGGCTGGGGCGAGGAGGTGACCGATCCGGCCGGCCTCGGGGTGCTGAGCGTGCTGAACCCGGCCTTCTGCGAGCGGGTGACGTTCGCCAGTCAGGACTGGCGCTTCTCGGTGACGCCCGCCGAGTTCGCTGCCGCCATGCCACTCGACGTCACCCAGACCAGCGGCGTGAGCGGCTTCCACGTCACCATCGACCTGAACAGCTTCCTGGACGTCGCCGCCCTGCTGATCGCCCACCGGGGCTACGCGCCGATCACCGTCCGGTTCAACGGCCACGCCGTGCTGGCGCGGCGGTTTCCCGAGCCGGTGCCGATGCGCGTCGGCGAGTTCAGCCTGGGTCAGGTGCACACCTCCTGGGAGGTTCCCGACACCGGCCCCAGCGAGGACCTGACCCTCTGGGAGCACTTCGAGTTGAAGGACGAGAACTTCATCGGCCGGGTCCGCCAGGTGGCCGGGCCGCTGCTCGCCGCCTACCTCAGCGGCGCGAAGGTCGGGGTACGGCTCTCCAGAGAACGTGGCCTGCGCCCGAACCTCCCGGACCGCCGCCGCCTGCAGGAAGACGCCGCCCTGGACACGGCCGTGCAGCAGGCGACCGAGGACCTCACCGCCTGGCTGGAAGGCCACCTGCGCGCCGCCCTGCCGGACCCGCTGCCAGAGCGTCTGGAACCGGACGCCCTGAACGCCCTGCAGCAGCGGTATGGCCGGGCCGTCGACATGTTCCTGCACAGTCAGGGCTACGCGCCCACCGTGGACCTGAGCACCCTGCCGACCACCACCCTGACGGTCGGTGCCTACCGCAGCGACGCCCGCCTGTCCGGGGAACGGACCTTCTGGCAGCGACTGGACCGGCCCTGGAGCGAGGACACCTGCCTGGAAACCCTGGCCGGCCCCGCCGCGCTCGGCCTGCCGGTGCCGCTGCCGGTGACCCTCGCCGGTGTGTTCGACGACCTGCCCGACTGGGCCATCCTCCAGACCACCGACGACCGGGTCCTGGTGCCCGTGTGTCCCCGCGCCCGCTTCAGCGAAGACCTCGGATTCCTCAACTACCGCCACCTGGTGGGGCTGAGTCGGACACTCGAGATTGCGGGCGTGGACGTGCCGTTCCTGGTGCTCCCGGAAGACAACGACACGGGGACGCTGCTGCTGCTGCGCGGCACGCCCGAGGAGGCCAGAGGCACCCTCGAGCGGCACGGCACGCTGATCGGCGGCCTGATGCTGCGGGCGCTGTTCCGCACCGATCTGGCCGGCTTCACGCCCTGGGAGAAATGGATCGGTGACCTGGACGACGACGAGACCCTCAAGTTCAGTCCGGACGAAATCACCGCCCTGGCGATGCGGGCGCTGACCGACCGCTTCCTGCCGGACCTCGCCCGCAAGGCCCAGGAACGCGAGGCCCGGGAACGTCGCCTGCTCACACTGAACCGGGCCGAGCACGCCCTGAAGGAAGCCACCGCCGCCGGATCGGTCACCGCAGCCGCCGCCGCCACGCTGCTGGACGGCGAGATCGCCGAACTGCGCACCCTCCTGAACCTGGAAGCGGCTCAGGACGCCTGAACGACTGCCCGGCCTCACCACCGCCGTCCCCACGTCCCAACAGGAGCACCCCACCATGACCACCGACCAGACCACCGACCACCCCCAGACCGCCCCGCAGCGCCACCAGGACGACCTCCCCGGCGTCCTGATGTTCACCCACGCGCTCAGCACGCACCTGCACACCTTCCGCATCGGGGCACTGATTCAGGCGATCGACGCCTGCAACGCCGCCAGAAACACCCGCGCGAACCTGCCGCTGTACGGCGTCACGTCCGAAGAGGCCGCAGCGGCCTACCACTTCACGCACCAGCAGGGCGGCTGGTCCTTCATCACCGAACCCGTCTCCACGCCCGCCGGGGAGACGCTGACGCTGCGCGTGCAGACCCCGGACGGCCGTGACCTGCACGTCTCGCCCGGACGCCTGACGTGGCCCACGCCCGGCCTGGCCCTCGTGCGCGGCCTGAGCGAGACGCTCGGCATCGACTGGCCCGGCGGCATCGGTGCCCGCCTCGCGGCGGCGCTGCACGACCTCAGCGACGCCGAACGCCTGATGCGGGGCGAGGTGCAGGACGAGGACGACCGCAAGCAGGTGAAAGAGACGCTGCTGTACGCGGTGAAGCAGGGCTGGGACCTGACGCGGCCCGGCTGCTGGCAGGACCCCCGCACCGGACGGGTGCTGCTGCGGCGTGGCCAGCAGCTCGACCTGTTCTGGCCGGGTGGCAGCCGCGACTGGGACCTGGACAGCCGGGAAGCTCACCAGACCGTCTCGGGCCTGCTCGAAGACCTCACCGGCGAAAGCGCACGCAGGAACCTGAGTTCCAGCGGCCGGGACGCCCGGATCGCCCAGATGCTGGACGGATACGGCTACCGCGAAGGAGGCCACCTCGGCGAGATCCTGACCCGCAGGCTGCTGCTCGAACACATCGGCAAGACCGACCAGGAAACGGGCGAGACGGTCTCCCGGTACGCCTCGGCGTACAGCCACGCGCCGCTGCCCGTCCGGCTGCCGCCTCCGCCTCGAGGCCACGCCTTCGACGGCCACGCACTGAAGGTCGGCGTGGAGCGCAAGGACACCCGCAGCGTGCGGGACGAGGCGAGAGACGACGCCTTGCGAGACCTGACGGCCACCCTGGACGCCCTGCACCTGGACCACGCCGACCTGGACACCCTCGACCTGGCCCTCTCCGAGGACCTGCTGCGAACCTCGAAGGCCCGCGCCGAGGCCGTGAATACGGAGACCCTGGCCCTCGCCTCCACGCGCCGGACCCGCTGGGAAGCGTCCGGCGAGACCACCCTGGCCGTCCGGTCTCCGGACGTCCTCGCCAGGATCGTCGCACAGACCTTCCACGCGCACGCCAGCCACGCCTTCGTGGGCAGCGAACGCCACGACTGCGCCTTCACCCACAACGGCCAGCCGCTCACCGAACGAGGCGAACAGGAGACGGCCCGCCTGACCTATACGGCGCAGCCCGGCCAGCCGCCGCGCGTCCAGTTGATCCTGACCGGCGAGCATCAGCGCTGGAGCACCGAGGCGCTGCGTGCCGAGGAGTGGACCGCCGCGCTCTTCAGCCGGGCGAGTGCGTCTCCCTGGACCCCCGCCGAGGGGGAGAACCCCGCGCTGCGCTGGGGACGCTGGAAGGCCGGCACCTGGCGGAGCAGTGATCCGTTCCTGAGCGCCCTGGACAGCCAGGACCGGCCGTGGGACGGGCCCAAGAAGGACAGCTTCTGGAACGAGCGGGCCCGGCGCTGGGACCCGCAGCGGCCCGCAGCCTTCGAGCAGACGCCCGCCACCTGGATTCGGGACACCGGCACGTGGGGCGAGCACCGCCGGTCGCTCCTCGAACTGCTGGCCGGCCCGGACCCGCTTCCGGACGCGCTCACCTCCGAGTGGCGCACCGAACTGCGCCGCGCCTGCCTCCGGCGCCTGACCTGGCACCCGGACCTCAACTCAGCCGAGGCCGACCTGCTGCTGCGGGCCGCTGATCGCCTCGCCTCGCCCGGCGACGCGGTTCCCGTCCGCCCGGAGATCCTGATGCCGATCACCGTGCCCGCCGAGCGGGCGCGCACCGTCCGGTCCTGGCCGGACGCCCGGGCACAGGTCTACCGCAGCCGGCGCGAACAGCAGGCGCGGGAAGCCCACTGGGCGCGGACCTTCCGCACGCATCGACCGCAGGGAACGGCCGGGGCGGCTGTCCAGCGGCTGGACACCTGCGTCGACCTGCTGCGCCTGCCCGCCGCCGACCGTGACCTGCGGGAAGACACCCAGGTCAAGCCGCTGCTGCTGAACCTCGAGGCCCCGCGCCTGCTCGCCGGGAAGCTCATCGCCGCACAGGCCCTGAAGGTCGGTGAGACGCTCGACTTCAGCGAAAGCGACCTGAACGCCTTCACCGCCTGGGCGACCGGCAAAGGGCACGGCAGCGGCACGGCGGCCGTCACCGTGCCCGTCACCCGCACGCCCGACACCGAGGCCGACCGCGGATACGCCGCCCGCAACACCCGCAGCGCCCAGTGGGTGTCGCTGAACGCCGCGCACCTGACGCGCACCGAGGACGGCCTGAGCCTCACCCTGGAACAGGGCGACGCCCACCGCCTCCCGCCCATGGACGGCCAGGGCGAACACGTGACCGTCACCCGCTGGACCACCCCCGCCTGGCCGTTCAGCACCTGGATGCACGCGCTGCGCGGCATTCAACACTGAACACGGACGAGGCAGTCCAGGAGACCCCCGACAGATGGCCGGGGGCGCCCCGCCGATCAGCATCGGCCACACCTGCTCACCCGCACGTCACCCCGGAGAACAGCATGACGACAGCATTCAGCAGTTTTTCCGCGCAGAGCTTCTCCCCGGCGGGCCGGTTGTCCGGGGTGGACCCGGCCCGCCTGCCCACGTCGGCAGACGTTCGGCCCGGCTTCGAGGGCCCGGCCGCACCAGTCGCCGGCTACAACGACGTCGCCGACGGGTGGGACGGACTGCACCTGAACGGTCTGGACCGGCCAGAGCACGCCCGCCGGGCGACCCTGGTGCACCTCGCAGCGCTGTGCGAGGCGGCGGGGATGCGGTTCGGGGACGACGTCAAGGCGGGCGTGGCGGACGCGCTGGGCCTCGCCCCGGACGCCCCGGAGCGCACAGCATACAGTGCGTTCGGTACGGAGGTGCAGTTCGCCCGGGTGTACCTGAAGCGCGTTGATGAGATGCGCACCGAGGCGCGGGCGTGGCTGGAGGGGCCGATGAACCCCCGGCAGCGGCTCAAGGCGTTGCGACTGGACGACCGGCGGGTCAGCGCGGTGCGGGTGCTGAGCGTCCAGGCACCGAAACTTCAGAACCGCGGCGGGGAAACGCTCGCCGTGCGCCCGGCGCAGGTGGTCCTGAGCGGACGCTGCAGCGGTCTGGAATGCACCTTCAGCCTGAGCGCCCGAGCGGTGCAGCAGGCGCGGGAGGCACAGCTCGCGTACACCCACGCCCGGAACGCGCTGGCGGACACCGACGGCGTCCGGCCGACCCGCCGCCGACCGGTGGGCACCGCGAACGAATGGACACGCCTGCTGTGACCCGGCCGGACGCCGAGCGACAGGCGAGACGTGCAGGTGACAGGCCACGGGGCCGGCAGCGGCTGCACTGAACACAGACGCGCCCGGCACCCACTAGACTGAGCGGGCGGATTTCCACAGGGAGGCCGCCCGCTCACATCATTTCCCGGAGGCCCCCTTGACCACGCCCACCGAACCACATCCACACGCCCGCCGCGCCGATCAGGACGCCGGGCGGGCCGCCACGCTGCTGGCCGTCGCCGGGTTGACCGCCGCCGGACAGACGCAACCGACCGCCATGCAGGTCAGCGCGGTGCTGTACCTCGCCGAGCGCCTGCACCTCTCACACTACGGCGCACTGATGTTCGGCGGCCGCTACCGCGCCCTGCCCGGCGGACCGCTGTGTGACGCTGCCGTTCAACTGGTGAGGGCGCAGCGCAGCGAACCGCGCCTGACCGACCACGAAGCATCCTGGATGCCCGTGGAGGCCGCCCCGCCCGACGACGGTGACCTGAGCGTCAGCGTGCGCCGCAGCATCGGGGAAACGCTCGCCGCCACCCGGCCGCACACCGCCGAGCACCTGATGCACCTCTGCCAGGACCGCGCCTGGAGAGCGGCCCAGGACCTCGGTGCGGCCATCAGTGCCGAGATGATCGCCGCCGACCTGGACAACGCGGCCGCGCTGCTCGACCACCTCGCCGACCCGTACCTCTGAACGCCACGCCACGGCGCTGATCTCCCGACCACCCTGTGGGCATGTACCGTTAACCTGAGCGAGATGCGTCGCCCACCTCCGTGGGAATGCGCCCCCTCCCGGCGTACCATGAGGGCGTGACGACCAGCGACCCCCAGACGGCCATCAGCCACACCGCGCTCAGCCTGTTCTCGGGGGCCGGCGGCCTCGGTCTGGGGTTCGCCGCCGCCGGATTCGGTGTGCGCCTGGCCGTCGACCAGGACTCGCAGGCCGTCGCCACGCTGCGCGGTCACCGCCCGGACCTCAAGGTCGCCGAACAGGACGTGACCGACCTGACGCCAGCCGACCTGCTGAACCGCGCCGGACTGAACCGTGGCGAGGCGGACCTGCTGATCGCCGGGCCGCCGTGCGAGCCGTTCTCGAAGTCCGGCTACTGGGCCACCGGCGACAGCGGACGCCTGCACGACCCGCGCGCCGACACGCTCGCGGCGACCCTGCACCTGATCGGCGGCACCCTCCCGGCGGTGTTCGTGCTCGAGAACGTCGCCGGCATCCAGTACACCGGCAAGGACGAGGGCCTGACCCTGATCCTCGAACAGGTCCGCGCCATCAACCGCGCCCACGGCACCCGGTACGTGCCGGTCTGGCAGGTCTGCGACGCGGTGGCCTACGGCGTTCCGCAGCAGCGCAGCCGGTTCTTCCTGGTGGCCGAGCGCGAAGGCCGGGTGTTCCGCTTTCCGCCGCCCACCCACGACACGCCGGGCACACTGGACCTCCAGAGCGAGGAGGAGGGCACCCACCGGCAGCCGGCGCTGCTCAGCGGCCCGCCTGCGGTGCCCCTGCGGGCCGCCGTAACCGCCTGGGACGCCACCGGGCACCTGCCCCCGCCCTCTCCGGACGAGGACCTGCGCCTGCAGGGCCGCTGGGCCGGCCTGCTGCCCAGCATTCCCGAGGGAGAGAACTACCTCTGGCACACCGACCGCCGGGGCGGCCGGCCGCTGTTCGGCTGGCGCACCCGGTACTGGAGCTTCCTGCTGAAACTCGCCAAGGCGCGGCCCGCCTGGACCCTCCAGGCGTCGCCGGGTCCGGCCACCGGGCCGTTCCACTGGGACAACCGCCGCCTGAGCGTCGCCGAACTCGCCGCGCTGCAGACCTTCCCACCGGACCTGCTCTTCGCCGGACCCCGCCGGGTCCAGCAGCGCCTGATCGGCAACGCCGTACCGCCGCTGCTCGCCGAGGTGATCGCCCGCGCGGTCGCCGAGCAGTTCTTCGGCCGCACCTTCACCGGACCACCGGTTCACCAGGTGGAGGTCAAGGCAACCTGCCCACCACCGAGGCCGCCGGAAGCCGTCCCGGCGTCGTTCCTGCACCTGCTCGGAACGCACGCCGCCCACCCCGGCATCGGCCTCGGCCCCGCCGCCACCCTGCGGGACACGCCCGAACCCCCGGACGCCCAGCACGGCCTGTTCTGACCCCAGGCGGACCCGGGGGCAGGCCGCCCCCAGGTCCGCCCGCCCTGCAGACCATGACCCAGATGCAGCGCATGACCCAGACCCTTCCAGTCACCTCCGGGAGTCACACTGCCGCCCCCCCGCTGCGACGGTCCACCCTGCACGCCCTGAACAGCCGGGTCATCTGGTCCGGCCCCGCCACCTCCCGCGTCGACGCCCTGGAACGCGCCGTGCACGCCGCCGCCGACCTGCGCGGCCTGGTCTTCCGGGACGAAATCGTGGACGACGCGCTCGCCCTCTGCGACCTCGACCTGCGCGGCGCGCATCTGCACCGCACCTCGCTGCGCGGCACGCGGATGGAACACACCCGCTTCGACCGAGGCACGCTCGAACACGCCGACCTCAGCCGCGCATCCCTCGGGAGCGCGTCATTCAAAGACGCCTGCCTGGCCTACGCGAACCTCGGCGGCGCAGACCTCAGCCTCGCGGACCTCAGCCGCGCACACCTCAAGCGTGCGTCGTTCAACACCGCCCGCCTGGCCCACGCGAACCTCAGCGGCGCGGACCTGACCGGCGCAGACCTCACTGGCGCGGTCCTGACCGGCGCGGTCCTGACCGGCACGCAGTTCTGGAAGGCCACCGTGACCACTGAGCAACTCCGCGCCGCCGATCTGAGCGGCGTCCAGGCAGACCTCCGAACGGTGCTGAACCGCTGCCCGGACGAAGTCCCGGCGCTGCTGCGCGCCCTGGAACGCGGCCGGGTCGACGGTGAACGCTACGAGGGCACGCCCTCCTGCCTGATCGGCACGCTGGCCGCCGGGGCCCGAACAAGCACCCAGAACTACCTGAACGCCCGACCCGGACTGAACAGGACCCCCGGCCGCCCGGCCGAACGCTGGTTCCTGCCGATCACCCCCGGCCCCCAGGGCGTCACATCCCCATTTGCGGTGCTGGCCGCCGAGTGGATCAGGGCGTGGCTGGAAGAGCGCCCGGCTGGACACAGCCCGCTGAACTGACCCGCCCTCCACCACGTCCGCCCCGTTCCCGCTCCACCCCTCACAGGAGGCCACCGATGGGCAGCACCACCACACACTACGACCCCGACCTCCACGGCGACCACACCGACTTTCTCTACGGCCACGTCACCGCCAGGACCGCCGACACCGAGAGGCGCACCGACCGGCACGGCACGCACTGGGAACTGAACGGCGCGGCACTGATTCCCCCGGCCCAGGCCGGAGTTCCGCTGACCCACGCCGCCCTGGCGCGCTTCATGACGAACGGCGTCTTCGGACCGTGGTTCATGGCGCTGACCGAACTGACCCCGCTCGACCCGGCCGAGCAGTACGGCCACACGCTCGGCGTCCGCCAGCGTGAAGAGTCGCAGAACCCGGACGCCACCGTACCGGACTGGTTGTTCAGCCGCCTGGAACGGCAGGTGCCGCTCGGCGACCTCAGCGCCGAGCAACAGCGGCAGGTGACGACCGCCGAGGCCGCCCTGCAGGAGGCGCAACAGGCGCACGATACGCCCGCCCTCCTGCGGTGCTTCGCCGACCTGCGCACCCTCGACCCGCACCGGGGAACGCGGCAGTGGCGCGCCCGTGTCCGGCAGCAGCTCAGCGGAACCCAGCAGCGCCTCTTCTGACCTGATCTGGTCTACCCTGGTCAGACCAGGTCAGATCAACCCTCGCTCTCGCCCCCACCCCTGAAAAGGAGTTCCCGATGACCTCCCCTGAAGCGCCCCGCCCCGCCCCGGTCACGCCCGCAGACAGGCACAGACAGGCAGCGGTGCTGCGGGCCGTGCTGCAGCAGGTCCGCACCGTCCTCAGACGCAACCCTGGCCTGAGCATCAGCGTCATCGCACAGCTCCTGGACCTCAGCGAGCAGGACGTGGAAGGGGCGATTCCGAACGTCCCCCCGGAATACGCCACCCGGCCGGCGATCCCGGCGACCAGCGTCCAGCCCCTGCCCGTCACCCCCCTGCCGGTCGCCCGCCTGACGATGCCCGCCACTCTAAAGCCCGACGGCCGCCAGGTCTACGCCATGTTGCGGCAGACCCCGGAGGGCCTGGACCTCCGGCGACTGGCCGCGCGGCTGAACTGGCGGGTGGAGCGCGCCCGGCTGGCCGTCACCAGCCTCGAGGAAGACGGACACGTGCGGGTGAACGGCGACGTCTACCGGATAGGCTGAAGACAGGTTTCCTGAACACCCATGTGCGCTTCGTAGCGAAACAGCGCTGCGGGCGAGTAATCTGGAGGGCGTGAACGAACTCCAGCATGCAGACACCCCTCAGGCGGACCTGAATTCAGGCCGCAGCACCGTCCCAGCCCTGATCGCCCCCGGCACGTTGCCCAGTCCCCAGCGGCAGCGAACCTTCGAGGACCTCAGCAGCGACCCCCAGGTGCTCGCCCGGCTGATGCTCCCGATGTCCGAAGGCGAGACGCTCCAGGAGCACATCGTTCGCCTGACGCAGATCGGTGACCCGCTCGCGACACTCGAACAGGCCGCCGTCACCGCCGTCCTCGAAGTGTTGCAGTGCCGCAGCGCCCGGCAGCAGTTGCAGCGGTACACCGAACTGATCCAGAGCGTCACCGTGAACCCCGGAGACCCCGGTGCCGCCTCTGAGGAGATGGTGCAGACCGCGCCGCCCCCCGGGGGAGTGGGACCGGAAGGCACCGACGAAGTGGCCAGCACGGAACAGCTGTCAGCAGAATCCGTGGACCCGGACGCCAGACCCGGCCCGGCGGAGGCTTCACCCGCACCGGAGACGCCCGCACAGCCCGCCACGCCGGACCAGCAGGCCGCGGTTCCAGCACGCCCCGAAACGAAAACATCAGGCACAAAGACCCCAGGCAAGAAGAGACCAGCCGCACAGAAGCCGGTCCGGGCCACCCGGAAGAGCACACCCGCCACTGGAATCGTAGGCCAGTTGCGCACCTGGGTCAGGGAACAGGGTGATCGCCCCTTCACCGCCAAAGAAGCCTGCGACGCGCTGAGGGCCAAGAACAAATACATCGTCCAGGCCCTCCGGGACCTGACCGTGAAAGGCCAGGTGCACGTCCTCTCCGGCAGCACAAAAATCGGCGAGACGATGGTCTACGGCGGCGGCAAGCGGGAGACAGCGGACCGGCCACCGGCCGCAGAACTGGCGGCCCACACCGAAACCACGCCGGATCTGAATGAAACGCCAGCCGACGACACTCCGGCAGACGACGTCCGGACCGGGGACGACGCACCGGCCAGTTCCAATGAGACGCCGGAAGAAGCCGGGGTGGACGAGGCGCTTCCCGGAGCGGCCCCGGTCGAGGAGACACCGGAAAAAACCAGAATCGAAGAGGACGTGGCCGAACACGTGCCCACCGAGGTCATCCCCGCCGTGTCGGGTGAAGAGAGGCCGGAAGAAGCCGGGGTGGACGAGGCGCTTCCTGGAGCGGCCCCGGTCGAAGAAACACCGGAAGAACCCGGAACCGAAGAGGACGTGACTGAACACGTGCCCACCGAGGTCATCCCCACCGTGTCAGGTGAAGAGAGGTCGGAAGAAGAGATGGCCGAGGCGTCCCCTGCCGAGGTTCCTGTCGCCGGATCGGACACCGACCCAGAGGAGCCCACGCCCGAGAAGGACATTCCGCACACCGACACCCTGGACACCACCACCCTGGACACCGACGCTCTGGACCGGATGGACAACGATCAGATCGCTGCGGTGTTGCAGAGTGCCTGGCAGAAGGTCGAAACGCGGCCTGCCCCCCCCGTCGGCGTTCTCGCCCGCATGTCCGAACCCGACGCACACCGGAACACGCCGGGCGTTCCGTCCTGGCAGAGCACCCCCGGCGGCAGCCGGGACGCGAGTCCCCGGCTGTCGCCCGTCCCTGACAGCCTGCCGAAGGATGAACGCGAGGTCTTCGACACCCTGAGGCGCGAATCGAGCGGCATGACCGACAAACTGCTCGCGGCCCGTCTCAACTGGAGACTGTCCCGCACCCAGGAGAGTCTCAAACGCCTCGAGGAGGACACCTACATCTACTCGCAGGGCAACGTCTACCACTGCCACCGGAGCGGCCGTTCGTCACTCTGAACACCGGTGCCGCTGAGCACGGCCCCTCAACCTGAAGGCTTCACCCCCACCGCGCCGGGCTTCACCTCCCGGCGCAGGAGTCTGCATGCCTGCATCCGACCCCACCACCACCGCCATTCCGGCCATGCCGAAAAGCAGCCTCGGCGGCACGCTCCACAACGTGCCGTTGCGGCAACTGGCCGGCATGGCGGACCTGCCACTCCCCCTGCGCCCGGGGGAACGGCGGGTCCTCGGCTACCGACTCCCGCCGTTTCAGCGTCCCGCCGTCTGGACCGAGGCGCAGCAGGTCAGCTTCATCGAGTCCGCCTGGCGCGGATTCTCACTTGGGCAACTGGTCGTTACCGAGACCGATTCGGCGCCGCACCTGAACCGGTACCTGATCGACGGCCAGCAGCGCCTGACAGCCATCGAAGCCTACTTCCAGAACCGGCTGACGGTGTTCGGAGCGAGACACAGCGAGTTGCAGCGCACCGACCAGCTGCGCCTGGCGACCAGCGTCTCCATCGGCGTGCTGTCGCTCCGCCATCACCTGACGATGGCCCGCCTGCAGGACCTGTACGTGCAGATGAACTGGGGCGGCACCGCCCACCAGGAGCACGACCGCCCGCCTGCCCGGCCCACGTGACGGTACACTGGACGGCACACGCGTCACGTTCCGCCGCGCCCACCGCCGGAACGACGCCTCCTGAATCTCATCTTCCCGCCGCCCCCCCTTCCGGAACGACAAGGAGCACCCGATGACGGAACACCCGATGACAGGGCACGACCTGCTGGACACCCCGTCCCGCGTTCTCGCCCGGCTGGCCCGTGAGTACCAGGCGGCGCTGACCTGCGCTCCAGATCAGGAGATGGGCCCCGGCATGGCCCGCCAGGTGAACCACTGGGACGCCCGGCTGCGCGAGATGCTGCGCCGCCACTTCCCGGAAATCGACCTGAGCCTCCAGGCCCACGGACACGAAGACCTCAGGGCGCTGTACCACGACATGCCGCTCGGCCAGCCGGAAGACCCGGCCTCCGATCAGGGCCGGACGGAGACGGTGACAGCGGAAGCGGCCGCCGTCCAGGAGCGCTACCGGCAGTTCGCCCGCGCCCTTTTGCGGACCGTCCGGACGGGCGACTTCGGCAGCGACCTCGCCCGCACCTGCTGGACGGCCGCCGGCCCAGGGGCCCTGCGGAACGCCGAGCGCCTCGAACGCGTCTGCGAGCGGCTGACCCTCACCACCACCGGGCAGGTCCGCCGGGCACGGGGGCTGCTGCTCAGCGCCCGTGAGCAACTCGGCCGGGCCGAACGGCGGGAGATGGACCTGCTCGAAACCCTGCACGGCCTGCCGAGCGTCCTGATCTCCCGGCTGGAAGAGGAAGGACTGCTGGCCCCGGAGCGTCCGCAGGCGTCTGCGGGCGTGCGCGAGATCGTCGCCCTCATCGGCGCTCCGGGCAGCGGCAAGGGCACGCTCGCCGGGATGCTGCGCTCAGACGGATACCACCACGTCTCCACCGGCGACCTGCTGCGCGACCTGCGTGCCAGCGACCCGAACCTGGACGGCCTGCTCGCCGGTGGTCACCTGGTGCCGGACGAGGAGGTGGTCGCGCTGCTGCCCGTTGCCTTCGGCGACCACCAACGCCTGCTGCTGGACGGCTGCCCGCGCACCGAGGCGCAGGTGCAGCTGCTCGCCGACCTGTTCCCGCAGGCGCAGATCCGCGCCCTCGGGTTGCGCGTGGATGAGGAAACGGTCCTCGCCCGCGTCGCCCACCGCCGCGCAGAGACGATCGCCCGCGGCGACGCCCCGCGCCCCGAGGACGACCCCGAGGTGGCGAAGCGGCGCCTGAACATCTTCCGTGAGCAGACCGAACCGGTCAGCCAGGCCTATGCCCGGCGCAACACCTGGCAGAGCATCGACGCCAGCGGCAGCCCCCAGGACGTGCTCGCCCTGGCGAGAGCAGCCCTCGGCCTGAACCCCTGACGCGGCCCTGAACGCCGGTGCCGGCGTTCAGGGCCGCCCCCTCACCAGCAGCGGCCGGCCGGAGAACGGCGCGGCCGCAGAGGAGCGTTACATGCCGATCAGAGACACGACCATCATCCGCTGGGCCGAGGAGCACCTGAACATGCCGGCCACGTACCGCCCTGGGGACGAGGCGATGTGCCCGTCCGAGGAGGACTTCGAGCAGGCCGGCGTCAGCGCCGACACCTGGTGGGCGACGGTGCAGGAGTACGACGCCGCCTACGTCCGTCTCGGCGAGGCCATCGACTGGACCCAGGTCCTGAAGCTGATCTTCCCGGACGGCCAGGCCGCGCCGCTGAACGCCGGGCCCCTGGCCGAAGCGCTCGATGAGCAGACGGGGGCGATGACCGCGCCGCACGCCCACCTGCTGCCCGGCGCAGCACCCCTGACACACATCGACTGGCGTCGCCTGCTGAGTCAGGCCCAGGGACACTGGCTGCAACGCTTCCAGGGCAGCGACGTCGAGGAGCAGCACGGACCGCAGGTGGACGAAGCGGCCCTGCGAGAAGCTTTCCTGAGCGTCGACGGCGGCAACCGGTACGGCACCGACCAGATCGCCCCGAGGGTACGGCCACTGCGTGAACTCTACGAGGGCGGGTCGGCCAGCCGGGCGTCCAGGGACCGCAACGAGGGCTACCTGCGCCGGATGAGCGAGCGCATGGGCCGATGACCGCCTCACCTCCCCGGTCAGGAGCGGTACACTGACCCGGTGACCAACCCCCTTCACAACACGCCCGAGACGCCCGAGCCCACTGCGGCCGCACTCGAGGTCTCCGGTCGCCTGTCCTGGTACGACGCCGTGCTGCTGGTGATCAGCGCCGCCCTCGGCAGCCTGGCGATCCTGGGGGCCGTCCACCAGCCGGTGTGGATGCAGGTGCTGCGGCTGTCCGCCTGGCTCGCCTTCCTCAGCGTGGCGATCAACCGGGGCACGCCCTGGACCCTGACGGGTGCCGGTGTCGGGCGCGTGCAGCGCGGCCTGATCTACCTCGCCGCAGCGGGCGTGACCTGGATCATCATCCACCTCCGGCACGTCTGAGTCCGGACGGGAGACTTCTCGTGACCATCACTCAGGCAGAGCAGGACCAGTTCCAGCACACGCGCCACCTGACCACCGACTTCAGTGCGCGGGTCAAGGCCGAACATCCGGAGGTCTAGGCGCTCCTCGCCCGTCTCGGCGAGGCCACCGGACAGGACCACGACCGCCCGGAGGAACAGAGCGACTCCTCCTGGTACGTGCTGGACGACGCGGTACGGGCAATGATCACCGTGCTGTTCGGCGCGGCGCACCTGGACAACGAACCCACCGGACTCAGGGCGACCATCGTCCGGCAATAGTTCTACCCGTTCATCACCCGCAGCGCCACGCTGCCGTAAGCGGACAGACGACGCGCGGCGACGCGCTCTTCCTGGATGCCGGATGCACCCCAGCGGCGTGATCTCTAAGCAAAACGCACTCATCCCCGCCTACGCCATCTGGCCGACGCAGCGCACCTCTCTCACTGGTATTCTCCTCCTATGAACGTCCTTTCCCACACCCTCCCCCTGATTCGTCCCTGTGGCCGAAGTCAGCGATATTCACGCTCCGGGCGATCATCCTCGCCCGTGCGCGGGTGTCCTGGGAGAGCGGCGGAGACGGTGAGCCGCAAGGAGCTGTAACCTCCTTACTTCCGAGTTGAGCGGGTTCGAATCCCGCCTCTCCCACCACTGGAAGGTTGGCCGAGCGGCCGATGGCGACAGCTTGCTAAGCTGCAGGGCGTCACAGCCCCGGGGGTTCGAATCCCCCACCTTCCTCCACCCCCCACGCACGGGCCACGTCCGCCACTTCAGCAGCAGCGCGTACGGAAGGTGACTGGCATGGACGAAGACAGCGACTCGAAATCGCCTGCCCGCAAGGGTCCAGAGTTCGATTCTCTGACCTTCCGCCAGATGAAACAGCAGCAGGACCCTGGGATCGTCTCCAGGGTCCTGCTGCTGTCCGGTACGACCCCCGGACCGCTAGACTCCGGGCATGAACACACTCGGTCTGATCGGTGCAGGACTGCTGGTCGGCGTGGTGGGCACGGTCGCCACGGTGCTCAGCCTCCCGGTCCAGGACACCTCCCCGGACGCCCTGACCGCCTCGCTGCACGCTCAGCTCCTGACCCTCAAGGGCCTGCACCAGGTCTCGTGCGAAGCGCTGTTCGGTCTCCAGATCGCAGACGCACAGTGCTTCCTGAGCCACGCACCGCGTGACCGGCTGAAGGCACGCACCGAAGAGGTCCTGAACGGGTATGAGAGCGGCGGCTGGAGCAACGACTACGGCGTCTGGGGGGCCTTCTATCACGACCGGCGCAGCGGCCTGGCCTTCGGCGTGAACGTGCTCGACATTGAGGGCGACTCGGAACTCAGGAAGAACCCGCTCACCAGGGGCTCTGTCAGCGTGCTGAACTTCGTGGTCGACCCGCCCCAGCCCGGAACGGACCACTGATCCCGTGCACGCCCTTTGCCTGACCGGGCCACTCGCCGCCGCGCTCCTCACCGTGACCCCGGCGGTGCTGGCCCTCAGCGTACCGCCGGGCGTCACCGAGTGGGCGCAGGACCAGCACCTGACCCCGGGCCCCGCCTTCACCTCCCGCACCAGCGGCGACCGAATCACCTTCACCGGCACCTACCGGGTCCCTGGCGTCACGGCCACCGTCCGCGTCGTCTTTCCGACAAGCAGTGGTCAGGCGCCCGTGTCGGACTCGCTGCACACCGACTTTCCCCAGCTGAGCGGTACCAGGGCGGCCACCCGGCTGCTGCTTGCCTACCGCCCGGAAGACGCCGTCCAGACGCTGACCCCCGGACGCGTGACCGCCTGCCTGCGCGAGGCCGCGCACGCCCCAGGCCGAGCGGTGCGGACGCTGCTGGAAGTGACGCTCGACCGGAACGAAGGCCGGTCGCTGAAGGTGACCTGCGGCGTGAATGCAGCGGGCTTCTTCCTGACCGCGCTGAACAGCGTCCCACATCGGGCGGCGGGAACGGCCCCCTGAGACCGCCCGGTCCGGCACCCCCCAGTTCGCCCCCCCGGTCTGAACCCCAGGGAGGCGACCGCCCTCCGGTACACTGAGGCCCATGCACACCCCGGACGCGGTCATCGACGTCATCCTGAAGCAGGACCCCGAGGACGGCCGCTGGGAGATTCACCCGGAAGGCCCCGAGCACAGCGGTCCCGGCGGCAACCCGTGGGACCGCGCGTTCGCACACGAAGGCCAGCGCCGCACCTTCCTGAACCTCGGGAACCCGCTGGTGGTGAGTGCCGGGGCCCTCGCCGCCCTGGCCACACGGGACCTGAGCGAGGAGTCGGTGTTCCTGCTGACCTGCTGCGACTGCACCGACCCCGGCTGCGGCGGCGTATACGCCCGCGTGACCCCACGGCCGCCACGGCCGGACGGCCGGTTGCCTCTGGCGATCCGCAACGCCAGGGAAGGCCTGAGCGTGGACGGACCCCAGAGCGAGCTTCAGGTGCTGCTGCGCCTGCCCCTCGCAGCGGAACACTCCGGCGAGTCCCCGTCCCGCTGGATCGTCCGGCCGCTCGAGCGCGCCTCGCTGATCGCCAACTGGACGCACACCGCCCAGAACACGGAACGCCTGTTCGACACCCCGGACCCCTCGGAGACGGTGCTACAGCGCAGCGGCAGCGGCCAGGACACCCGCGTTCTGAGTGTGCAGCAGGCCGCCGAACTGCTGCGGCAGGGCGCACCCGCCCACCCGGCACCTCCCGCTTGAGCGCGGCACCCACCTTCTACGAGTTCTTCGCCGGAGGGGGCATGGCCCGCGCCGGGCTGACACAGGACCACGCCGTTCAGGCGCCCTGGACCTGCCTGTTCGCCAACGACGTCGAGGCGGCCAAGGCCACGAGTTACCGCGCGAACTGGGGCCCCGCCGGAACGGACCAGGACCGGATGACGCTCGGGGACGTGGCACTGCTCATCCCCAGCGACCTGCCGCCCTCGGACGCGCCCGGCGGACGGGTCTCGCTCGCCTGGGCGTCCTTTCCCTGCCAGGACCTCTCGCTCGCCGGGCAGGGTCGCGGCCTGGCGGGGCAGCGCAGCGGAGCGTACTGGGCCTTTCACCGCCTGCTGGGCCTGCTCGCCCGGGACGGCCGCGCCCCTGAAGTCGTCGCCATCGAGAACGTTCCGGGCCTGATCAGCAGCCGACAGGGGCAGGACTTCGCGCAACTCTGCGTCTCGCTGCAGGACGCCGGATACCGCGTCGGGGCGCTGGTGCTGGACGCCGCCGCCTTCGTGCCGCAGTCCAGGCGGCGGGTGTTCGTGATCGCCCAGGCGCGGCATCTTCCGCTCCCGCTTCACCTGACCTCGCCCGGTCCCGACGCGGCGCTGCACCCGGCCAATCTGGTCGCCGCGCTGCGCCGCCTGAGCCCCGATCAGCAGAAGCACACCGTCTGGTGGACGCTGCCGCGCCCGGACGTCAGACAGGAAACGCTGGCCGACCTGCTGCTCCACAGCGAGGCCGCGGCCGCCCTGTCCTGGCACACCCCGGACCAGACCGCGCGCCTGATCGCCCTGATGGACGACCTGCACCGCGACCGACTCAGGGCCGCCCAGGTGCGCGCCGCGTCGACCGCGCAGGTGCAGGTCGGGGCGCTGTACCGCCGCACCCGGCAGGGCGTCGTACGCGCCGAGGTGCGCTTCGACGGACTGGCCGGCTGCCTGCGCACCCCCAGCGGCGGCAGCAGCCGACAGACGCTGCTGCTGGTGGACGCCGGCGGTGGCGTCCGCAGCCGCCTGCTGGCGGCCAGAGAGGCCGCGCGGCTGATGGGGCTGCCGGACGACTACCACCTGCCGGACAACGAAGTCCAGGCCGCGCACCTGCTCGGCGACGGCGTGGCCATCCCGGTCGTCGCGCACCTCGCCCGGCACCTGCTGCGGCCACTGACCACGCAGGCAGGGTAATCAGGCAGACAGGGTTCTGAGAGCGGCCACCTGCTACGCTCAGCGGCATGATCGCCAAAGCCTTCGTTTCCGTTCCAGGCCAGGACCGCTTCCAGCGGGCCGGCGACGCCGCCGAACGGCAGATGGCCCACTACCTCGACCGCGCCTTCGCCCAACGGCCGGACGTGCAGGTGTTCCACAACGTGCGCGTGCAGCACGGCAAGGACGTCGCCCAGATCGACCACCTGGTGCTGCACGCGCACGGCCTGGTGATCATCGAAAGCAAGAGTGTCACCACCCGCGTGCGCATCAATGCCAGAGGCGAGTGGAGCAGGGAGTACGCCGGGAAGTGGAGCGGCATGCCCTCGCCCGAACTGCAGGGCCGGCGCCAGGCGGACCTGCTGCTCAAGCTGCTGGACGCCCACGCCGCGCAGTTGATCGGCACGCTGCTCGGCGTGCAGAAACGCTTCGGAGCGTTCCGGGCCGACGTGCTGGTGGCCGTCAGCGACGGCGGGCTGATCGAACGGGCCACCGACCACGCCAACGTCCACAAGGCCGACCAGATTCCGCAGCGCGTCTCGGACCTGATGCGGGACCGGCGCGGCAGAAACTCGGTGCTGCACTTCTGGGAGGCCGGACTGAGCCTCAGTGAACCGGAGGTCGCCGCCGTCACCCGCTTCCTGAAGGCCCGGCACCGGGACCGGGCGGAGAAGAGCGCCCAGCCGAGAGGGACCGGTGAAGAACGCCGCGTTCAGACCGCACCGATCGAGGCGGTCGGCCCCGTTACCGGGAGACACGGCACCGGGAAACCAGTCACCAGGAAACCGGAGGCCAGCGCGCCTGCTCCTGGCAGACCGGGCCGCTCCACGCCCCCGCCGGCCGCCCGCTGCCGACACTGCCCGTCCACCCGGCTGACCGCCACCAGCGGGCCGTACGGCGCGTACTTCCGCTGCCAGGACTGCCAGCAGAACACCCGCATGGTCTTTGCCTGCCCGAAGTGTCAGGGGGCCACCAGCGTTCGTCAGGACGCCGGGCACTTCCACGCCGAATGCCGGGCCTGCGGACACACCCATCGGGTGGCCTGAGACCCCAAAGCCTGCTGACGAAGGCGGGCGGGCCTTTGCCGGCCCGCCCACCTTCCGCCCTGCAAGCCGAACGCCCGGTGTCCACAGGACGCCGGCACCATCCACCGGAGGCAGCCATGAATACCCTGACCGAGTCCACCCCCCAATCCGCCCGACCGAGGCGCCCCCTGCCTGAGGTGTCCGCCCAGCCTGACGGCACGCGCTGCGAAGAGGGCCTCGCGTTCGCGTTCCTGTGGCTGGACGAACCGAACCAGGGATTCTTTCTCGGCATCGACAGCGACGTGATGGAACCCGGACTCTACTACGAGAACACCCAGCCGGCCCATGGGTACTACGCGTTCAACAGGCAGCGCCTCATCGACTGCTGCCAGGGAACCTTCCTCGGCGACTTCGCGCAGGCGCTCGCGGCCTGGAGCGCCTCACCGGTGCTGTCCACCCTCCAGCAGGTGCTCGCCACCTGGGACACCGGCTTCGCGCACGCCTCGCTGCTCGAACCCGAACCCACCGAATCCGACTCCAGCGAACCCGAATCCAGTAACCCAGAGTCCACCGAACACGAACCCACCGAACCCGGCCGGCCGGACACCGTTCCCGGCACGCTCCCTGCCTCCTTCGCCGTGCCGGTCGGTTCCGAGCGGCTGTGGAACGGGCGCCAGTCCAACCACTTCGAGCAGGTCTACGCCGCGCCCGGTGGACGCCGCGTGCGCGTGCGCGTCTCGGCCGACAGCTACGAACAGCAGGGGTACGCGCTGCTCGAAGGCTTCGACCCGGCGGCCATGAAGTGGAACACGCTGTTCTCGCTGGGCACCGACGAGCGCGGCAGCCGGTATCAGTACGGACGGCTGAACACCGGGCTGCGCCGCGACGCCGACACGCTGCTGCGGATGCTGCCCGCACTGTTCGGCCAGGGCTGAGGCGCGTGGCCCCCACCCTGCCGGGCCAGGGCAACCTGTTCGCGGCCCTGGAAGAACTCGCACCTGACGCAGAACTTCTCCCCTGCGACGGCCGAGCACCGGAACGCCCCACGCCCGTCAAGAAGGTCCGCCCACCCCAGCCGCTCAGCACCTGGCAGGCCGAACTCACCGCCGGGGCGCTGTTCTGCCACTCGCACAGCGGCGGCAAAGATTCGCAGGTCAGCCTGATCGAACTGCTCAAGGTCGTGCCGAAAGAGCAGGTGCTGGTGATACACGCCACCCTGGGGCGACTCGAGTGGCCGGGCGCCCTCGAACTCGCCCGTGACCAGGCCGCCGCCGCGGGCGTCCCGTTCCTGGTGGTCGAAGCGGTCGACAAGGAAGGCGCACGAAAGGAACTGCTCGGCGTGGTCCGGCGCCGGTTCCTCAGCAACCCAGACGTGGTCAGCTGGCCGTCACAGAACGCCAGATGGTGTACCTCGGAACTGAAGTCGGGTCCGATCAAAAAGGCGATCCGGGCGTGGATCAGGCACAGTGGACACACCCAAGTGGTGGAAGTGCTCGGCATCCGGGCCCAGGAAAGCCCCGGACGCGCCAGACAGACGCCCTGGTCGCCGGACACGGACGACGGCGTGGCGAAGCGCCGCTGGCACACCTGGCTGAACATCCACGACTGGACCGAGGCTCAGGTGTTCGCCGAGATCGCGGCCGCCAACCAGACGCCGCACCCGGCCTACGCGCTCGGGAACCGCCGCCTGTCGTGCCTGTTCTGCTTCATGGCCCACAAAAACGACCTCCAGAACGCCGCCGAGCAGCACCCTGAAGTCTACCGGGAGTTCCTGGAGACCGAGGCCGTGACCGGCTACACCTTCCACATCAGCCGCAAACCACTGGACGAGATCGTCGGCTTCCAGCCGGGCGAGCGAAGGCCGGACGTCGTGCCGGACGCCGCCCTTCCCCTGCCGCTGTGGGACGCCGCCGTCCTGTCCCAGGAGACCTGAACGTGACCACCACCCCCGAACGCCTGAAGCCTAGCCCCACCGACCGCCTGTCTGAACGCGACCTGGACACCCTGCTCATCTGGAGGATGCAGCGGGAATACCCGGAAGCGGCCATCTCGTACGCCACCGCCCGGCGAATCCAGGGCCCACTGATGGACTGGCTCGCCTGGCACGGCTTCGCCGTCGACGCCGAACCCTTCGCCGGCGACTGGGCGGCCACCATCCGCAGGCAACCGGCCGCGGGCGAAGCCGCCGAGCGCACACCGCTGCTGGCCCTGAACACCGCGCCCACCTTCCCGGAGGCGTTCCAGAGGTCCGTCCGCGAACTGGCCGTGCTGCTGCTGTCGGTGCCCGAACGCCGCCCGGTGGCCGGCTGGGAGACCGGCCCCGTCTGGCCGCAGGTGCCGCAGACCTGGGAAGTCTATGCCCGCACCACCCTCGCCCAGTTCGCCCCGCCGCCCGGCACTCCGTACCTGCTGGTCCCCGCCGACGCGGCCCGTCAGGTGAACGCCCGCACCCACCGGCTGGCCGAACTCCGGCAGGAGACGCTGCTGCGATACGCCCAGGCGCAGGTCTCCGAGAAGCATGTGCAGGCGGCGGGCCGGGCACTCCCGGTGCCCACGGAACGCCCGGTCTTCGAGGACGAATCTGCCTACACCCTGCTGAAACTCGCAGGGCACGGCAAGCTGAAGACCCGTCACGTCCCGGACGCGAACTGGGACTGGTGGGCGGACGTGAACGGCCAGCGTGCCCCGTACCTGCCGCCCGCCCTCGCCCCCCTCATCCCTTCAGGAACCGGCGTCTTCCTGGGACGGCCCTGGCCGGCAGACCTCAGCCCAGAGGGCCTGAAAACGGCGCTCGAGCAGGTCACGCGAGGGTAGATTTCCCGGCCCTGGTCCACCACGTCCGGGGCCGGGGGGACGGGCGCACCCGCCGCTGACCCCCCGGCGTCCCTCCGGACCCTGTGAGAGAATAGGGGCAGCCGCACACGACCTGCCCGGAGGCCCCGTATGTCAGACGACCAGCACGACCAACACCAGCATGAGGCCACCCCTTCGCCCACCCCGGTCCACACCGCGCCGCTGCGGCTGGCGCTCAGCCTCGAGGCGCGCCTGTTCGCCGACCTCGACCGCACCGCCCCCGACGCGCTGCTGCCGTACGGCCTGTCCCAGGAACTCCGGCAGCGGCTGGAGCGTTTCGCCACCGACCTGTACACCCAGGGCCTGCACGACGCCGGCGACCTGCTGGCCGGCGTGGCCGACGGCAGCATCGAACCCGACCTGGACCGCTGGGCCGGCCTGCCGCTGACCCGCGCGGCGACCCTGATCCTCGGCCTGAGAACAGGACCGCGCGAATGACCCGCCCGGACCACCAGGCCCTCGAGGCCGAGAACCACCGGCTGCGGGCCGTGATCGAGCGGGACCGCGCTCAGGTCGCCCAGCAGCTCGGTGTGCTGAAGACGGTGCTGGACGGCTACGCCTGGCTCAGCGAGGGGCGAGGGCCGTACGCGGTGGACGACGACCTGCTCCAGCAGGAGGTCGCCCGGATGCTCTCGGACGTGCGCGCCGCCCTCGCGCCGCTGCAGCGGATCGGCACCGACCGCAGCGACCCGCTGGACACCTGGGCAGACGTTCAGGCCGCCCGGCAGACCCCGGGCGGTGCCGCCCTTCCACGCGCTCCCGAGCACTGATGGACACGCTCAGGACGTTCAACGTCACGCTGTTCACCGCCGGGCTGATCCTGGACGTCACCCGGTTGTTCACCCGCCTGCACCTGAATGTCCCGCAGGTCGCCGGGTACCTGCTGCTGTGCCTCGGCATCGGCCTGACGCTCCGGCGCCTGCCGGCCCCTCAGCGCCGCGCGGCCTTCTTCGTCACCCTGATCGTCTCGCTGATCAGCAGCTTCATGCGCGGCGGCGCGGGCCTGCTGATCAGCGTGCTGTGTGAAGTGGTACTGATCTGCCTGCTGCTCGATCCCCCGGAACGCTGGAAGCGCCGCCTCGAGGACCTCGGCCGCACCGTCCGGACCACCTTTGCCCGGGGCGTGATGGGTTCGCCCGCCCCGCTCCGCTGAACACCCCAGGAGAACAACCATGCCCGACCAGGACCACGTGGTGCTGCACAGCCTCAGACAGACGGTGCTGTGCCTGCGCTGCCGCGCCGAAAAACCGCTGCCGCCGCCCGGACCGATCACCGCCTACATGGCGGCCGTCACCGCCATTCAGAAGCGTCACCTGCACTGCCCGCCGGCCCCCGTCCCCGCACCGCACACCGTGCGGCTCAGCCCAGGCGGGCACCGCCTCGAACGAGACCACCACGGCCTGTGGTGGGAGTGGACTCCGGCGCACCCCGAACAGCCCGTGCCGTACCAGGTCACGCCCCGGACGACCGAACAGGTGCGCGGACAGCTCGCGTCCCTGACACGGGTCCTGAACGCACAGCCGCACCTGGACCTCCACGACCGCGTCAGCCTGGACCAGGTGGCCGCCCTGCAGGGCGTTCTCTAACGCGCCGCGCTTCACCATGAACTCCCTCACCCTGACCCCAACCGGGAGCCCCGATGATGACCCCTCAACCGTCCTCCAGTGTTTCGTCTGCACCGGTGCTGGCCCTGCACCTGCTTCCGCCCGTCACGGCGAACACCTCCTCCCCGCTGCGTGAACGTCAGCTGGTTGCGCTGCTGGCCACCCTGCGCGTCCGGGACCTGATCGCCGAGATGCCGTGCGTGAACGACCAGGAGGCCGCCGACCAGCACCGCCTGCTGCGGCTGCTCGAGGACCAGGCGACCGTCGGCTGGCAGAAAGGCGAGGTGTTCGCGCAGCAGGGCCACCTGCCGTTGGTCCTGATCAAACCGGGCGCCGAAGCCCCCAAAGAGGAACGCGGCGCCTTCTACGTCCTGCTGGTCAAGGAACATCAGGTGTACCAGGCGTCCTGGGAAGACGGCGGCCACACCCACTATTCGCTCAACCGCGTCTTCCGGCCGGCACAGGTCAGCTTCAAGGCGCTCACCCGGATGCGTCCGAACGAACTCGGGTATACCGTCAGCCGCGCGGCGGAGGACGCCGACCTCTCCCCGTTCGGGCGGTCTTCCACAGACCGCCCCGCCGGGGAACGCTGGAAAGACCAGGCCCTCGGCCTGACCTGCGCGGGCCTGGTGATCACCGGCTGCCTGCTGACCGGCCCGGCCGACGACACCGGACCCAGCGCCGTGGCCAGCCTGGTTCTGCTCGGCGTGACGACCGGGCTGAGCGTCAACCTCACGGACCTGAACGCGGTGCTCGGCCGAAGGACCGCGCCGGTGTTCGGCGTGCTGCCGGTGATGTTCGTCGCCATGATCACCGTGCACGCCCAGGTGGGCAGCGCCCTGGTCCTGGCCGCCGCGAGCGCCGCACTGCACCTGCTGCCTCCGCTGCTGCTGTTGCTGAACGTCGCCGAGAACGTGAGGGCCACCGTTCATGGCCGCCGCCGCCCACCCGCCCAGCCCCAGGACGCGCTGCCGACCCGCGCCGAGGTGCTCGCCGTCCGGCAGGGCCTGCCGACCGTTCCCAGGGGGGCACTGCTCCCGCCGACCGGACCGCAGGAACCGCCCGCCCTCCCCGGACCGCCGGACCCGGCCGGCCTTCCCGGCGGCCCCGTGACCAGCAGCACCGCAACCAGCAGCACCGAGGCCGAAGTCGCCGGGGCGGAACTCACCCTTTCCCCGCCCAGTGAGGCGGACCTGCGCGTCCTGAGTGCCTGCCAGGGCGTCCTGGACGAAGCCCTGATCCGCACGCTCACCCACCTGGTCTACCAGCACGGGCCGAACACCCGCGCCGAGCGCCTGCTCGACCTCAACATCCCACTGACCGAAGCGGAACAGGGCGGCGACACCGAGGCCGAAGGCCCCCGTGTGCACCCCGCCCTGATGTCCGCCGCAGAGGCGCGCGCGATTCGCCAGGACGCCCTGGCCGCCGTCCGCATCCGGCTCGAGATTCCGTACGCCAACGCGAACCTCGACGCGCTGCTGCGCCCCCGGCTGGACGTGCTCGAACAGCGCCTCCAGCAGCAGGCACAACTGGAGTACGGCGTGAAATACGCCGAGGTCGAAGCGAAACTGTCCGACACCGGCCGGTTCTGAGTCCGGGGGAGGTCGGCCAGGCAGCCCACCTCCCCCGCGCCCTGACCAGGATGACGCCCTCCACGCACGCTTCACCCCGGAGTTCACCATGACCCGATACTTCCTGACCGAGCACCTCCTGCCGCCCCTCCAGGACGGCGCGACCGCCCCGCTGCGCGAACTTCAACTGGTCGCCCTGCAGGCCACGCTGACCCTGCCGAACCTGCTGCGCAAACTGGGGGCCTGGTCGACCAGCCTGGAAAATGAACGGCTCAAGAGCCTGCTGCTGCGCCTCGAGGACCAGGCGACCATCGGCTGGCAGACCGGTGACCTGCTGCCCGGCCTCGGGCACCTGCCGCTGGTACTGCTGCCGGTCGGCCTCGAAGCGCTCCGCAGCGAACGGGGCGCGGCGTACGTGCTGCTGGTCAACAACGACAAGGTCTACCAGTTCGTCTGGCGAGACGCCGAACACACCCGCTTCACCCTGGTGCACATCAGCCAGCCGAGCGACGTAAAGTTCACGGCGCTCGCCCGCATCACCGCCAGCGAATTCGGATACCGGCCCTCGGAGTCGGCCAGGGCCGGCGACATCTCCCCGTTCGGCAGCTACCCGGCGCTGCCCAGAGGCAGCGGCCGCTCACGCTGGAAAGACCAGGCGCTCGCCCTGACGCTGAGCGGCGCGGCGTACGCCGGACTGCTGCGCGCCGAGGCCGAACGCGGTGCGGTGATGATCGGCTTCAGCGACCTGGGCCTGGGCCTCCTGGCGACCGTGTGGGCCGTCAACCTCGAAGACCTCGACCAGGACAACGCCTGGCGCGTCGCGCCCTGGTGGGGCGTGGCCCCGCTGATGATGGTGGCCTGGCTGACCGAGCAGCTCACTCCGGACGGCTCCCTGCTCGAAACGGTCACCCGCACGGTGCTGCACCTCGTGCCGCTGGCCGTGCTGCTGCTGAACGTGGTGTTCCACCTGCGCCTCGCCCGGCAGGCCCGGGGCCCGGTCTCCAGCCGCCCGTGGGACGCCCTGCCGACCCGCGCCGAGGTGCTCGCCTTCCGGCAGGGCCTGACTCAGCCGCTCACCCGAGGTCGCCCCCTGCCGCCACCGGTGGTGCCGGGCGATCCCCCCGGGACGCAGACAGAGGACGAAGACACCGGCAGCACCGGACCGGAGACCCCCAGGACGGAGGTGGCCGAGGCGGAACTCACCCTGCCGCCGCCCAGCGAAGCGGACCTGCGCGTCCTGAGTGCCTGCCAGGGCGTCCTGGACGAAGCGCTGATCCGCACGCTCAGGCACCTGGTCTACCAGAACGGCCACACCACCCGCGCCGAACGCCTGCTCGACCTCAACACCCCGCTCGCCGAGGCGGAGCAGGAGGACGGGTCCAGCGCGGACGACCCCGGAACGCCGGCCCTGATGTCCGTCTCGGAGGCCCGCACGATTCGCCAGGAAGCGCTGGCGGCCGTCACCATCCGCCTCAAAATTCCCTACCCCAACGTGAACCTCGACGACCTGCTGCGCCCCCGGCTGGACGTGCTCGAACAGCGGCTCAGCCAGCAGGCGAAGCTGGAAAACAGCGTGATCTACGCCGAAGTCGCCGATCAGCTCGCCCAGACCAACACATTCTGAAGGGGGCAGACACGAGGACGGACACGCAAGGGGAAGGCGGGCCGCTCGGCCCGCCTTCCCCTAGACCCTGGGGCCGCATGACCTTGCCGCAGATTCCGGACCTCCTTCCTTCCCAGCCGCGCCCACAGGCGTCCACAACCACCCGGCCACGCCCGCCGCGCCGCGCCCGCCGGGCAGGTCCAGGAGACCGCCCCGCCCCGAGCGCCTCGGCGCTGTTCCGCCTGACCCGGCACCTGAAGAAAGGCGAGCAGCTGCAGGCGGCCGTGCTGAACTGCGCCCCGGGACCGGTCACCCGGCGGCGGGCGTCGCGGGCCAGGACCGCCCCGCGCTTCTGGGCGGTGTTCACGCCCGCCACGTTCCGCCTATTCGCCTGGAAGACTTCGGCCCGCTCCAGTGTCCCCGCCCCGGAGCGCCTGAACCCGGAGCGCCTGAACCGAAGCCGCAAGACCCGCGCGGACGCCAACGCCGCTGCGCCGCTGCTGCCGCTCTTCACCCACCTGTACGGCAGCGGTGACCTGCACGGCAAGCTGATCGTGGACCTCTTTGCGGGCGGAGGCGGCGTCAGCAAAGGCATCGAGATGGCCCTGGGACGCTCTCCGGAGATCGCCATCAACCATGACCCGGAAGCGGTCGCCATGCACGAGCAGAACCACGCGTATACCACCCACTACATCGAGAACGTCTTCGCGGTCGACCCGAGGGCCGCCACCAACGGCGTCCCGGTCGGCTGTCTCTGGCTCAGCCCGGACTGTAAGCACTTCTCTGCCGCGGCCGGCGGGCGGCCGCTCGACCACAACATCCGCTCACTCGCCTGGGTCGGCATGAAATGGGCCGGCACCGTGCGGCCGGACGTGATCATCCTCGAGAACGTCCCGGCCTTCCAGGACTGGGGTCCGCTGATCGCCCAGCGCGGGTTCCTGACCGCCGAGGGCAAGAAGCTCGAGCGCAAGCACGTGCCGTGGCCAAACAAGCCCAGACGCGCCCCGCTGCAGCGCCGCCGCTGGACCAAGGGCATGCCGAACCAGAACCCGCCGCGCGGCCCGGTGCTCCTCGGCGCGGACGGCCGACCCCAGATGACGGCCGACAAGCGCACAGGCGTCAAGGGCCGCATCTTCAAACGGTTCGTCCGGCAACTGCGCGAACTGGGATACGAAGTCGAAGTCGGGGTGCTCAAGGCCCACGAGTACGGCGCACCGACCATCCGCAAGCGCTTCTTCCTGATCGCACGCTGCGACGGCCACCCGATTCACTGGCCGGAGGCCACCCACGGGGAAGGCGGGGGCCTGCTGCCGTTCCGCACTGCCGCCGAGTGCATCCAGTGGGAGGTGCCGACCCGGACCATCTTCGAGAAGCACGCCACCCGCAACGTCGACCTCAAGACCAACACCCTGCGCCGCATCGCCCAGGGCATCTACAAGTACGTGCTCCAGGCGCGGCAGCCGTTCCTGGTGACCTGCAACCACCAGGGCGACGGCTTCCGGGGCCAGGGCCTGGGAGAGCCGATGAAGACCCTCACCGCGGCGCGCGACGCGCACGGCCTGATCACCCCGTACATGGTGCAGACCGCCCACGGCGGGCACCACCACCGCCAGCGCAGCATCCAGGACCCGGTGGGCACCCTGACCTCCAGTGACCGCCCGTCGCTGTGCACGCCGTACCTGGTGCCCAGATACGGCGAGCGGGACGGGCAGACGCCGCGCACAGGCAGCGTCGACCGTCCGCTGCCGACCGTCACCACCGGCGCGAACGGCGCCCAGATGGGCGCGGCGTTCATCACCAAGTACCGCCAGAACAGCGTCGGCAGCGCCATGACCAGTCCCGTGGACACCATCTGCGCCGGGGGCGACAGCCACCACCCCGGCGGCGCGAGCATCTACGGCGTGGTCAACACGCGGCTGTACCGTCAGGACCGCCAGCAACACCGGGCGATCAACGACCGTCGCCGTCCCGCCGGCAGCGCCGTTGCGGGCAGCATCATCCGTATCGACATGAAAACCTGGGGGGGCGACGGCGCCCTGCCGCTGGACCAGCCGATGCGGACCATCATGACCAAGAACGGCTACGCGCTCTCCCAGGTCCTGCTCCGGCCGCTGGACGCGCGGCCCGGCGGGTCGGTCGTCACCGCCGGGCACCTGCTGCGGCAGTTCGGCAGCAACGACGCCCGCAGCCTGCAGGACCCGCTCGGCAGCCTGACCACCTCGGTCAAAGACGGCCTGATTACCAGCGCGTGCTCCCCCAGCCTGCCGGACGACCTGCCCGCCGAGATGCTCACCGGAGCGCGGCGGGTGTACGCCCTGATGCAGCGGTACTGCCCGGAAGCGCTCGACCTGGTGCCGGAAGAAGACCGCGTGGCCGAGCTGATCACCGTGGTGATTGAGGGCGTCCGGCACGTGGTGCACGACGTCGGAATGCGGATGCTCACCAGCCGGGAACTGTTCCGCGCGATGAGCTTTCCCGAGGACTACATCATCGACTTCACCATCGCCGGACGCCCGCTGCCGCAGGCCAGTCAGGTGAGGATGTGCGGCAATTCGGTGCCGCCGCGCCTGGCCGCCGCGGTGGTCGGGGCCCAGTTCCCGAGAGACCGGGTCCCGCAGGTCGAGGTCGGCGCCGCCGCCGACTGAAGCGGCCGGACCGGGACCGCCCGGCGCAGACCGTCCTCAGAACCGCTGGCCGAGCAGATCGGCCTGCTCGGCCTTCAGCCGCTCCAGGCGCTGATCGAGCAGGCGCTGTTCTTCGGCCTCCACCTGGGGCGTCAGCCCGGCGCAGAGGCCCGAGAGCGTTCCGGCGAGCAGGTGCGCGAGGGCGGCGTCCTGCACCGAGGCGTCGGTCCACATCTCCCGGACTTCGGCCGACTGACGCGTCAGCAGCGCGTGGGCGTCCTTCGCCCACTTCAGGTCGCCCAGCGCCCCCAGTCGGGCCTGAAGGGCCTGAGCGTCGTCCAGTGCCGCCAGCAGCGCCGGATGCGGCGTGGACCGGTGCCGGAACAGTGCCCCGTCAACCGGAGCCGCCTCAGCAGGCCGCGCCACTGTCGGCGGTAAGAGCGCCGCCGGACGCCTGGGGGCGCCGCCGCGCCGCAGGCCCTGGACCATCTCGCCGGTGATGTCCGGCGTCGCCGACACCACATACGGCCCGAAGCAGATCACCCGGGTCCGCAACGCCTTCAGCGCCCACAGCCGCCGCAGGGCGTCCGGGAAGGCCGTGTCGTCCAGGAGCGGGGAGGACGGAAGAACGAACGGGTCACCGTCGTCGGCCCTGGGTGCGCGTCCGGCCGTGATCATGACCAACAGGGTGATCACCGTGCCCGCCACGATCAGCCACATGCCCGGCCAGAGCTGCTCGCTGGAGAAGATCACCCACACCCCGGCCAGAAAGAGCGCTGCGCAGGTACCGAGGCCCAGCACGAGACCGAACGTCTCCACCGAGGTCTGGACCGGCACCCGGCGGGAATCGGCGCCGGGCACCATCCGCCGGGGCAGGTCACGTGGCGTCAGCACCCGCTCCCAGTCCCCGACCGTCCAGGCCCCCAGCGACCCGGCCAGACCGGTCCAGGGCACCAGCGTCTGCGGGTACAGGCGTTCACCCGTCAGCACCGGCACCTGCCCGTCCACGCAGCGGCAGGTCAACAGCAGCGGACCGGCGTCCGCACGGTACAGCAGCACACCCGATTCCTCCGGGTCGTCCGAGACCTGCACCAGCAGCGCTCCACTGCCGGGCACGTCGTAGCCACGCACGCGGCGCTCGTGCCGGGCGAGCGGCAGGAGCGCCTCGGCGCGGCGAAGGGCCTCATCGTCTTCCAGCACCACCCGGCCGACCAGCGGCGCGTCCTTGAACAGCCCGGCCATCAGTTGCCCAGGCGGCCCAGGGTACGCCAGCGCAGCGGCGCCGTCCGACTGGCGTCGTTCAGGAACAGCCGCGCCTCCTGATGCCCCCAGGACGCCGCCTCGTTCACCAGCCGCCAGCCGCGCAGGGTGCGTCCACCACGCAGTTCACACAGGCCCAGCGCGAAGCGGGCGTCGTCGTTGTCCGGATCAAGGTCCAGCGCCCGTTCTGCCAGGGGGCGACAGAACATCGGGCGCGGCTCGAGCGCCGCCGCGCCACTGTACGCCCGGCTGAGGGGAAAGACCTCCATGCTGTCCAGGTACGCCCGCAGACTGGCGTTGGCGCGCTCCTCCTCGCTCAGCACACCGACGTCCGCTTTGGTGCCGTGACGATACCGGTCACCGGCCAGGACCAGCGCCATCCCCTGCACCGCGCGGGCGTCCTCTTCTCCGAGCAGCGCCACCTGCGGGTACGCGCTCAGGGCGGCGTAGGCTTCCGGCGGTGTCAGGTGACCGTGCCAGACCTGCACGTCCAGGAAGCTGAAGGCCAGCGTGCGCGTCACCGGCTGCCCGGCGTCCTCGAGCGCCGCCAGGCCCCGCTCGAACAGCCGGGGCACCGATTCGTGCTCGGTGCTCAGGCGCAGCCGGGCGGCCACCACCAGGCTCAGCAGCGGCCGGTCGAGGACGCCCCGGAGGGCCAGCGCCTCTTCCAGCAGCCGCTCGGCCCGCCGGAACCGGTCGGCCCCCAGCGCGTTCGAACCGGGCGTGAGGTCCCGGTACACCTGCTCGGACAGCACCAGCGCCCTGGACAGCAGCGACAACAGTCGGGGGTCGCCCTCCGGCAGCGGCGCGTCCGTCAGGCGACGGGCGAGTGGGTCTGGCAGCAGCGAGCGGTACAGCCCCAGCGCCGCCCAGCAGTCGTCCACCGGCAACGAGACGCACTGGGTCAGGTACGCGTCGCTCAGGTCCATCTGGGCGAAGCGCAGGGCGCGCTCACGGGTGAACGGCGACACCCGGCGGGTTGGGAACTGCGCGGCCGCCTCCAGCATCACCGCGCGGCGGGCGGCCTGAGCGACCACCCCGCTGTCGGTGATTCCGTGTTCCCGCACCTTCTGCCCCTGGCCGTTCTGCTCTCCTGATTCCATGTCGATGCCTCCTGACGTCATGCTACGCCCGCCGAACCGGGGCCGTATCTCCGGCCGACTGCGGGTGCATCCTTCCCGCAGTCGGAGAGCGGCGGAGAAATCCGCCGCTCTCCGCCACCCTGAACACGCATGACCACTTCACCCGGCCTTCCCGGCACCCCTTCCCCGCTGACCCACCTCCGGGTGCTGGCCCCGCCGACCGGAACGAAACTGGAGGCGGTGCTGCTCGGCGCCCGTCCGCATGAGCACACGCACCTGCTGCTTCACCCGGCCGGGCAACCGGTCCGGCTGCGCGGCGAGGACGGCGAGGCGTCCCCGGACAAGCAGTTCACACCCGGAACCACCACCCTGCCGGGCCGGTGGACGCCGGTCATTCCCGCCGGTGTGGGCGACGCGCTGCTGACCCGCCTGGACCCCGAGGCGAGCGCCCTGGTGAACCGGCACCTGCACTTCTGGTCGAACACCCTGTCGCGCTCGGTCATCGGCGACTCACCGAACAGCCTGCCGCACACCGAACGGCTGCGGCACCTGCTCACGCCGCAGGTGATGGCCGGCCCGCTCGCGCCGGTGCACTTCATGGTCACCGCCGCACCCGGGCGCGTCACCCTGCGGGGGTATTACCAGCCCGGCAGCGCCGCGCAGTTCCTGATCGAGGACACGCTCAGCGCCGAGGACCTGCGCGTCCTGCAGGAACCCTGGACGCAGGTCACCGACCTCGACCTGGCGGCCACCGGTCCCACCGGGAAGCGGCTGCGCGTCGGCAACGTGTTCTCGGTGTCCACGCTCTCCGAGGAGCGCAACGGATTCTGGTGGGACCTCAGCCGCGGCCGGACGCTGCTGATCAACGCGCCACGCACGCCCGGCCGTCAGCACCTGGCGACCGCCACCCTGAGCGTCGACGCGCAGATCAAACAGGGCCGCCTGATCCTGAACGCCGTGGCCTGGCACAGCGGCGCTCCGAAACCCCTCAAGGATGAGGAAGGCACGCCCCTGTGCGCCACGAACCGGCTGCCGGAGGCGCTGACGTCACGCTTTCACCTCACCCGCCTCGCCCCGGACAAAGCGCAGGTCACGCTCGGCGAGCGCACCCTGACGCTGCCGCCGGACGGCCGCCCGCTGGACGTGACCCTCCAGGTTCCGGAGCACCGAGGCGAAGGAACGGCCGAGGAAGGCGAGCGGGCACCCCTGCACACCCTGAGCTTCTGGCTGCGCCTGGCCGGGCATGAGGACCCGGGGGAAGGGAACAGGGGTGAACTGGTCGCGAGTCTCTTTCCCGAGGCCGCCCTGCTGCACAGCGCCCCGGACGCACCGAGGTGCGACTGGTCACGGGCCGAACTGATGGGCGAGGCCCCGCGCCCGGCCGAGCAACACGCCCCCGCCCTGGCCCGGCCGGTCCGGTACGCCTTCAGCCGCCTGCCGGTCACCGCCGCGTCCGGCGAGATCCTGACGGCCCGGCGTCACCCCCGGCTGCCGGACGTGCTGAACGTGCGCCTCGGGGACGCCGAGGTGAATGTTCAGATCAAGGCTGTTCACGGCATCTTCACAGCGGAGATTCCGGTCCCTGGCGGGCGCCACTCCACCCGGCACCTGGTCAGCGCCGACGCGCTGCGCGGCCCGTGGACCCTGATGCCATCCCTGATCACCGCCCGCCAGCCGGCCCGCGTCGACGCCCTGCTGGAAGGAGGCGGTCTCACCGAAGCGGCCCTCGCCGCGCAGGAGGCCGCGCTTACCCCGCGCCTGGACGCGGCGATCACCTGGACCCCCGGGGCGTTCCGGACGCTGGAGGTGCGCGTCGGCGAGGAGACCTGCACCCTGCAGGACGGCGGCCTGCTCGCCCGCCGGGCCCCGGGCCGTCAGGACCCCCCGGGGCTGCTGTACCTGCTCACCGACACCATCACGGACGACGCCCGGCCCGGCCCGCAGGTGATCGTGCCGGTCACCCCCGGCGGCCTGCACCCGGACGCGTTCCTGACGCTCAACCGGGGCGGCCTGAACCTGCACGTCGCCGGGCTCCCGGCCCAGGTCGACCCGGCAGCGGTCGCCGCCGCCTGGGAGGCGCTGCGTCTGGACACCGCCGCCCCGGCGGGCCGGGACGCACTCGGCAGGGCCCTGGACACGCTGTCCAGCCGGCCGCTGTCCACCAGCACCCGTCAGGACCTGCTGAGCGCCCTCAGCGGGGAGGAGCGGGAGGAGGCGCTGATGGCCCACGCGCTGCTGCGGCGTGCGTGGCCGCTGCTGTGGCAGATGCCGCTGGACGACCGGCCGCAGGAGACGTTCACCGAGATGAGCGACGGCACGTCCCTGCACTTCACGGCCCCGGACGACCGGGGAGACGTTCAGGTGACAGCCGCCCTGCATCCCCGGGCGGGCGACACCGGAGCGCTGCGCGTCACCTTCCGGCCCGGCATCCGGGGCAGCGAGACCCTCACCGAGGCCGCGCCCACCCCCGAACGGCCGCTGAGCGGACATCCGCACCTGCCGGGCGGCCTGGACAGCGGCGCACTCAACGCGTGGTGCGCCGGGCACTGGACCCAGGACCGCGCCGCGGTGCGCGACCTGCTCACCCGGGTGTTCGGCCTGTACCCGGTCACGGTCACCCGACCCCCGAGCAGTGAAGGGCAGGACCCGGCGGTGATCTGCCTGGAGATCACCTGAACAGGCAGAGCGGGGCGCACGGGGTGTGCTAGCGTGCCCACAGACACGCCCCTCACCCCACCAGGCAGCACCGACCCGGCAAGGAGACCTTCACCGATGTCCAGACCCCCCCGACCAGACGCCCGCTCAGACGCCAAGCGCGAAGCCAGAGTCCTCGAGGACCAGTTCAGTCAGGCCAGGAACGGCCTCGAGCGCGTCCGGCAGGCCAGGAATCAGGGGCGGTTGCAGGTGCCGCCGGAACAGGTGCTGCTGATCGGTGGTGGCACCGACTCGGCGCGGGTGGTGGTCACCGACCGCCGCACCGGCGAGGACCGCGAGATCGTCCGGATTCCCGTGACGTGCAAAGCCGAGAACGGCACCGAGGAAATCGAACGCTACCGCCTCGAATTCACCCCGTTCACCCTGCCCGCAGGCGGCGTGGCCCGGCCGCTGATCAGTGAAAACAGCGCCCAGCGCACGCCACTGACCGAGGCCGAGTGGACGATGCTCGAAGGCCAGGAAGGTGAAAAAATCAGCATGGTGATGTTCCTGATGGCCGTGCCGATCTTCCTGGCCGGCCTGTTCCTGTTCCTCACCGGCTCGGTCGGTCCCTCACTGCTGACCCTGTTCGCCATCATCCCCTACGCCGTACTGGTCAGCCTCGGCGGGCTGCAGCGCGTCCTGACCGCCCCGGTGAGGCACCGAAGGATGGCCGCCTTCCTCGAGGAGCGCGCCCCGGTCCAGTCGCTCCCCGGCACGGACCGCCAGCAGACGGACCACCAGGAGGAAGGCCACCCGGAGGAAGACCCGTCGGTGTTGCAGGTGCTCAGCGCCCTGACTGAACGCGCCAGGGCCAGGGCCGGTCACGTCCTGCCCGCCCCCGCCCCCACGCCGGGCGACAGTGCCCCTGGCGACCCGCCCGGGAACGCGCCCGCTGAGGCGTCCGTCACCCAGTTCCCGGCCGCGCTGCCAGTCCTGAACCTGGACCTGCCCCGGCAGGCGATCCGGGAACGCGCCCTGCCCGAAACGCTGAAGCGGGCCATCGCCGTGCTCGAGGACGCCGTGTACCGCTACGACCTGCTCGAAGGCCCGGCGGACCTGACGAATGCCCGGCTGCGGCTGACCGCCCTGCGGCGTGACGTGCTGCTCGGCTGGCACCGCCTCGGCCAGGAACACACCGAGGACCAGGACGCCGAGCAGTTCGCCCAGGACCTCGCCCGCACCGTTCTGGAGGGCACCGACCAGGAACTCCCGAGGCTGCTGCGGGCCGAGAGCGAAGCGCGTCAGGCGCTGCTCGACCGCCTGAGCGTCGACAGCAGCGCCGGCCCCAAACCGTTCTGACCCCCCTCCCCCCGGTGGAGGCGCCGGCCGGTCACGGCCAGCGCCTCCACCGACCCTGACAGGCCATGACCGTGCCGAGTGAAGACCACACCCCAGACCCGATACCGATGACGGCCCCGGAAGTGAAACACGCCACGGTGCTACCGGAGCGCTTTCCCCCGGTGCCGGCGCTGCGCACGCCACCGATGGACGCCTTCTCGGCCGCCGTGAGAACGACGGCCGGGCTGCGCACCGAGCTGATCGTGCAGGCCCAGCAGGGCCCGGACATCGGGGCCTACGAGCGGGTGCTGGCGACCGCCGCCGGCGCAAACCGGGTGATCGGCCCGCCGCTGAGCACGCCCGAACTGCTGCACTGGGCGCACGCGGCGATGGCCTTTCGCCGCGCCGCGCCGCAGGAGGACGCCTGGCAGGAGGCGCTGCCCACCCGGCTGTCGGCCACCGACCCGGTCTGGAAACGGCCGCTGCTCAACAGCCCGCATCCGTACGCCCTGAACGACCCGCTGTGGGCGCGGCTGATCAGCGGGGCCCTGCTGGCGCTCGGCTACCCGCGCAGCGACCGGGTGCAGAAAGAACTCGAGAAGTTCCGCGCCCGGCAGCAGAAGGCGCTCGGCCCGGCGTTCTTTCACCTGCCCCTGCAACTCCGCCCCCACCAGTCGCGGCTGCTGCCGATGCTCGAACGGAACGCCCAGGTGCGGCACGTGCGGCCCACCCGCCTGGACCTGGTGGGCGGCCACCCGCTGACCGGCACCCTCGGCAACACGCCCGCCCTGGTGCTGTTCTCGCACGGCGACCAGCCGGACCTGCTGTTCACCGTGGTCGACTGGCCGCTGACCGGCCCGGCCGCCCGGATCAGCGTCGCCGAGACGGTGCCGGACCTGAAGGCGCGCCTCGCCAGGAGCGCCGGAGACGACCTGAGCCTCTACGGCGCCCTCGGTGCGTACGTGCCGCGTCAGGACGTGCACGACCTGCTGAACACCGCTCCCCCAGACGTCCAGGTGGCGTCTGAACAGTCAGACCACGCCTGATCAGCGTCCCGAGGTGAACCCATGAAGCGTGATTCCACGAAGAACCCCCGCTCTCCCGACCCGGCCCCCGCCCCCGACCCGGCACCACCAACCTGGACCTGGGAGCAACCGGAGCGCTTCGGCGAACTGTTCACCTGGACCTCCCAGGGCCGACTGCGCGTGCACGTTCAATTTTCCGGCTACGCACTGACGCTCGCCGGCACCGACGTCAGACGGCCGGACCCGGCCGACCACCTGCGGGCCGCCGCGCCGTTCAAAACCGCCGAACTCGCCCAGCAGTACGTGGAAGCGCACTTTCGCCCCGGCAACCCGGCCCTCGGCCTGCCGGAAGACCGCTCGGACCGTCCGGTCCTGCCGCTGCGGCTGATCAGCACCACCGACCTGAGCACCCACCTGATGGCCAACATCGAGTGCCTGCTCGAGGACGCCAGGGGCGTGCGCTACCTGACCTCGGCCCGGCAGTTCATGGGGGAAATGACGCCGGTCAGCGAGGCGCGTCACCTCCAGACGCTCTCCTGAAGCACGCCCCGAGTCGGCATCTGTGGTCCTGGTGGGCAAACCGTGCCAAGATGACCTTCAGGGGCGACGGGCAGGCGGTTCACCCGGCCCCGGTTCTCAGGAGGAACAGATGTCCACACGACCCCCCAGCGACCCCGACCTCGACCAGCAGGTCGAAACCCTGCAGGCCATGATTCAGCAGAGCGACCTCGGAGAACTCGGCAGCCCGGTGCCCGAGTACGTCCGGGCGAACTACAGCGACACCGAGGTGATGCAGGCCGAGAGGGAACGCGACGACGACCTCGACCCGGCCCTGGCCTTCCTGATCGAACAGGAAGGCTTCGAGACGGCGACCAACATCATCGAGGAACTGCTCGACTGATCTTGAGCGGTGCCGGCCAGACGAGCGGGTGCCCGGTCACGTGACCGGGCACCCGCGGTCATCCACCCCCGGTGGACCCTCAGGACCGGTCGAGGGCCGCCGTCAGTGCGCCGGCCATGTGCCACCCGAGCACCGGCGGAACGGCGTTGCCGATCATCCGCTCGGTCTCGCGCAGCCCCCCCTGAAACAAAAAATCGTCCGGAAACGACTGAAGGCGCGCGGCCTCCCGGTTGCTGACGCGCCGCTTCAGCCGGTAATGCCAGTGGGTGTTGCCGTGCGCCTCGGCCCGCACCGTGAAGCCGGGGTGGTCGGCGCGCAGGTGCCGGTCGCCCTGCCCGGGCGAGACGGCCGCCCTGCTCCAGACGTGGCTCCAGTCCGGATCGGCCGCCCGGTCCATCAGGTCACCGATGGCCGCTTCGGCACTGACCCAGGGCCGGAGGTGGCCGTCCGTCCCGGCCCGGGCGTGGGTCGGGTCTGGCGGTACGAACCCTGCGTCCGCCCCGTTCAACAGGCCCACGATCAGCAGGCGCTCGCGCACCTGCGGCACGCCGTAGTCGGCCGCATTGTAGACGCGCGCCGTGACCGCGTACCCGAGCGCTGCCAGTTCAGCCGTGATGGCCGTGAACGACGCGGCGTGCTTGCCCTGCGCGAGCGCCTTGACGTTCTCGATCAGCACCGCCCGGGGCCGCAGCTGCTCGGCGGCCGCCAGCAGCGCCCGGTACTGCCCGCTGCGCGTGCCCTCGGCGGTGCCGCGCCCCAGACCGTTGACCGACACGTCCTGGCAGGGAAAGCCGCCGACCAGCAGATCCGCTGACGCCGGCAGCAGCGCGAGCGCGTCCCAGACGTCCCCCTGAACCAGTTCACGGCCCACCCCGGCGCGGTAGGTGGCGGCCGCCGGCGGGTGGCGCTCCACGGCGAACACCAGGTCCAGCCGCGTGCGCGGATACGCCTGACCGAGAGCGACGAAGTCGCCGCGCAGTCCGAGGTCCAGGCCGCCCGCGCCGCTGAAGAAGGAGACCACCGAGTAACGCGGCAGCGAATGCAGGTCGGGCAGGGGCAGGTCAGGCATCGGCCCCGAGTGTACCGTCTGCGGCTGCACCCACACCTGACCACCGCTTGACGCCGGGCGACATCAGCGCCTACTGTTCTGTACAGAACAGATCGCCGAGGTCCAGCCGAACCCGGCCGGAACCGCCACGGCGTGCCTGCTCGCCACCCCCGCCCAGACCGCCCCCGACATCCAGGAGGACCACCGATGACCCAGCCCACCGCACAGCCCGCTCCCCAGACCGCTTCAGCCCAGACCGCCATGAAACGCGCCGGACAACTGGTCGCGCACCTCGGGGTCCTGCACGAGATCGGCGAACTGCGCAAGCTGCTGCTGCTGCAACTCTCGATGCGCGAACGACAGGACCAGGTCGCCCTCTTCCGGCGCCAGGCGGACGCGGTCACCGTCAGCCTGGTCGGTGCCCAGATGCTGGCCCCGGCCGCCGAGATCGCCCACCGGGCCGGGACCGTCAGCGCCAGCGACCTGCTCGGGCAGTTGCAGGGGATCAGCGGCGTGACCGGCGACGACGTGGCGTTCAGCGCCGGCCAGATCAGCGAGGTCATCGCCCGCCGCACCAGCGAAATCGAAGCCTCCGAGAGCCTCTCGAAACTGGACGCGGCCCTGAACACCATCGCCGGCACGCTGCGCCCCCCTCCGGAAGCCGCGCCGGTGCCGCAGGTCCAGACCCCACAGGCGCAGGCGCAGCCGGCCCAGGAGACGGCCGCCGCTCCCGAGCAGGCCCCCCAGGCGAGTGCCAGCGCCCCGTCCTTCCCCGAGGGCGACGTGCCCGGCCCGGAAACGACCGATGCCAGCCAGACCCAGGCGGTCGAGCCTCAGGACCTCAGTGACGACTTCCCACCCTACGACCCGGAGCAGGAGCACACCGGAATGCCGGACGACTTCGCGGCCCAGCACGGCGAGCACGGCGAGGGCGTGAGCGCAGCGCAGGCCCAGGACGCAGCGCAGACACCGGAACCCGAAGAGAGCCCGGCCGAGACCACGCCGCCGGCGCGCACCACGCGTCGCCGCAGCGCCTGAGCGCCGCAGACCGACCGAGCAGACAGAGGGGGAAAGCCGAACTCGGCCTTCCCCCTCTGTCTGCTCGCCTCAGCGGTGCAGCAGCACGGCCGCGTCCGAACTGTCCGCCGCCTGACCCTCGGCCCAGTCCTCGGTGCCCGGATCGAGCGGCAGCAGCCGCCCGGGTGGATGCCGCCGGCCGAACCCGTCGGTCCAGTCCTGCGTCACCTCACCGCTGCCGAGCAGCGCGGCCGTCGCCTCGGCCGCCGCCAGCAGCAGCGCGGCCGTGTCCGGCGTCACCCGGTCGTCCCCGAGGTACTGGTGCAGGCGGGTCAACCGGCGGTGCAGCAGCGTCCAGCGCACCCCGGCGCGGGCGACCGTCATGAAAAACTCGGGCGTCAGCACGTCCGGCGTTCCGTCCCGCCCCCGGACGCCGCCGCCGTCTCCCAGCGCCGAAACGACCAGGTGCTCGGGGGCCTCCTCTCCCGGCCGCTCGCGGGTCCCCGCCGGACGGCTCCAGGGCTCCAGGCCGTAGACCTGCGCGAGCGTCAGGCACAGGTCCGCCGCAGCGTGCCCGAGCAGCGTGCGTTCCGGCGGCAGGTTCGCCAGGAGGCTGACGTCGGCGACGCGCACCGGCAGCAGCCGGTCCAGGCGAATCAGGTACGCGCAGCAGCGCGACAGGTCCGGCAGCGACAGGGACGTGCAGACGCCGACGACAAAGCGGTCCTCGGGCGGCTGCGACGCCGCGCTCACCTGAACCCGGCGCGTCTGCACCGGACGCCAGGCGGGCAGGCGGGCCCCACGGTGGTAGAGCGGCCCCCCGGTCACGTGCGGCGTGCAGACGAGGTCTCCGTCCGACACCATCAGCGCCAGGGCGTACTCGAAATCCTCCTGATCGAGCGACTGCCGTTCCCGCCGCGCCGCCGCCTGACAGCGCAGCAGCAGCGCCCGGGCCGAGCAGGGACGCTCCGGCGTGAGCACCTGGGCGATCCACTGCTGAGCGAGGTTCATTCGTTGCAGGCTGGTCCGCACTCCCAGAGTGTACCGGGGGAGAAGTCCACAGGCCCACCACCTTCCAGGGGAAGCGGCGGAACACAGGGGTCCGCCAACAGGCGCAGCGGGCCGCTAGGCCATCTGGCCGATCACGCCCCGGCGCAGGCGTGACAGACTGCGCCCAGTTCGAGCGCTCCACCTTCCGCCCCGGTGCGCCGCCCCGCCCTGCTCCCAGAGGACCGACCCATGACCCTGACCACCTGCCTTCGTTCCAATCGACCCCAACCGCGCCTGACCTGCGAACGACCGCAGGTCTGGCCGGAGTGGCCGAGTCGAGAGGAAGGGCAGGCGCGCCAGCGGCGCTGACCCCGGGTCCAGACCTCCTCAGACACCTCCGGCCGACGTGAAGCGAGCAATCGCCGCGCCGGCCTTTTCGTACCCCCTGTGTGTGCGTGATCCAACCCGGTACGATGCCAGCTTCCAACCCTGGTCATGACAGTTCAACTCTGTCCGCACATGCCATCAGGAACGTGACGGTGGAGTCTCCTCCACCGCCGCTTTCCGCACCCCCTGTTTCACCGTATCGGGCGGTAGCTCAGCCAGGAAGAGCACTCGGTTTGGGACCGAGGGGTCGCAGGTTCAACTCCTGTCCGCCCGACCACAGCACCACATCCCACAAGGGTCAGTTCGTTTCAATCTGGTCACATGGTCGAGAGGTCAAGACGCCTGACTTTCACTCAGGAGGCGGGGGTTCAATTCCCCCTGTGATCACCACGCCGCCCGTTCGTCCAGTCGGTCAGGACACCAGGCTTTGGACCTGGGAACGCCGGTTCGAGTCCGGCACGGGCCACCACACGCCAGTTCCCCACAGGAGTCCGCCATGTTCCCCCCAGACCAGATCACCCCGGCCCCGGCCAGCGCCACGCAGGTTCGGACACCGGTCTTTCCGTTCACCTCCCTGCAAGACCGGCTGCACCGCGACCTGGCCCTCGCCCGGACCGGCCAGCGTCCGGAGACGGGCCAGCGTCCGGAGACGGACCTGCTGCGCCTGCTGGTCGGCGAACTTCAGCGCTACCAGAGTGGCGTGCGTCGACCGGCCGCCCGCCAGGGCACACCGCTGGACGACACGGAGACGGTGGCGGTGCTCAGAGAGGTGCTGCACGGCGTGGACCTCTCGCTCCAGGAGCAGCGCCGGATGAACCGGGACACCCAGCAGAGCGAAGCCGAACGCCACGTGCTGCTGCACTACCTGCCCGCCGCGCCGGAGGTGAAGCTGCTCTCGGAGGAGCAGCTGAAAGGAGCGGTGCTCACCGTGCTGCACACACGACCGGACGCCCGCCTGGGCGACGTGATGCAGGCGCTCAAGACCAGGCACCCCGGCGCGTACGACGCCCGCACCGCCAGGACGATCACCGAAGCCGCCCTGAAGAGCAGGCCGGGGGCGACCGTCACGCCGAACGTCCAGTTCTGAACACCGACTCCTGAACGCCGCCCGACTCCGGGCGGCGTTACACTTGCCCGCGCGGTCAGACTAGAAAATCAGGGCATGACGTTCCAGCCGGTGCGGGTGCCGATCACCAATATCGACCGGCGAGGCGCGGCCGTGCGCCTCGCCGCGCAGGTGTACCGGCAGACGATGGACCAGGTGGTCTCCCCCGCCACGGCACGCCACGTGGTCGCCCGCGCCCTGGGCTTCCAGGACCACCTGGACCTGCAGGCCAGCCTGCTGCCGAACGACCTGGACGAAGAGGCGGTGTGGGAGGCGTTCAGGTCGGCGGACCAGACGGCCGACACCCCACCGTGCGAGGTGCTGAGCGCCGAGCGGCTGCGGACCCTGCTGACCGCCAACCTGACCGGCGGCGTGCACAGCCACCCGGAGCAGCACCACGCGCGGATGCGCACCCTGGTGGACACCTGGCGCCTGGAAGGGCTGAGCGTCTGGGCGTGGCTCGAAGACCGCACCTGACCTGGCAGGGCGGCTGCCGTTAAGATACGGTTCGTGCGCCCACCTGCCCTGCCGCTGTACCTCACCGGACACGCCGTCTCGGTCCTGGGCGACCGGGTCAGTGCGGTCGCGCTGCCCGCGCTGGCCCTCGCCCTGATGCCGGGCGGCCAGGTACTCACGCTGCTGGCCGCCACCGGCACAGGAGCGCAACTGCTGACCCTCGCCTTGAGTGCCCGGCTGGCCGACCGCGTTCCGCCGCGTCAGGTAATGCTGGCCGCCGACCTGCTGCGGCTCATCGCCCTCGGCGTGCTGATCACTGTGCTGAGCGTTCCCGGTCATGCCCCCCAGGGCGGGAACCTGCCCCTGAGTGCGCTGCTGCTGACGGCCGCCGTCCTCGGTATCGGCAACGCCGCATTCCTGCCGGCCAGCGCCCGTCTGCTCCCCGCGTTGCAGGGCCGGGCGCGGCTGAACCGGGCGAATGCCCTCAAAGGGGCCCTCGGGCAGATCGCCGGCCTGGCCGGCCCCGCCCTCGGCGGACTGCTGCTGCTCGGCGGTGAGGTGCGCCTCGCCCTGGCCGTGGACGCGCTGAGCTTCGCCGTCAGTCTCGGCACCCTGCTGCTGCTCGGCTTCGCCGCTCCACCACAAGGCCCCGCCCCGGCTGAGGAACCGTCAACCGAAATCGGAGCACATCTGACGCTCGGTGAGGTGCTCAGCGAACCCTGGCTGCGCTGGGGCATTCCGCTGTTCGCGCTGCTGAACGTCTTCGCCGTGAACGTCACGCTGGTCCTCGCGCCGCTGCTGGCCCACGGTGCCGAGCGCCTCGGCCTGCTCTACAGCGCCGAGGCGCTCGGCGGCGTGCTGGCCGCGCTGATCCTGACGCGCTTCACCCCGGCGCGGCCCGGTCTGGTCCTGACACTCGGCGTGCTGCTCAGCGGGCTCGGGGCGGCCCTGATCGCCGACCCGACCGGCCTGTCTCTCGCCGGCATGGCGCTGTTCGGCGCGGGCGCGGTGAGCGCCCAGGTCTGTTGGGCGACCGCGCTGCAGGAACGTGTTCCCGCCGCCCGCCTCGGGCGGGTGAGCACCGCCGACCTGCTCGGGTCGCTCGCCCTGCTGCCGCCCGGCCTGCTGACCCTGTCGCACCTGAACGCCGCGCAGGGTCCGGCCCGCTCGGCCATCCTGTGCGGCGCGGCCATCGCGCTGCTGAGCGCCGGACTGCTGCGCGGCGGCCTGCTCACCTGGCGCGGGACACCGGAACGCTGAACCGGACACGCCCCGGACCCCCCCCCGACAGAGGTCCCGCGCTGTCCGGTTCCCTGTCCTTCCCGGCTGCTAGGCTGAACGGCATGACTCCAGCTCACCGACCCAGGCGTCCGCATACCGTCTCCGCTCCGCTCATCCGTGGCCTGCTGCTCGCCGGTCTACTCGGCGCGGTGGCCGGCAGCACCGCTTCGGCCGCCGTTCGGCTGCCCGGCACCGACTGCCTGAAATCCAGCGGCCCGCGCTGCCAGGCCGGGGCCATCGGCAAGACCGGCAGCGGCCTGCCGTTCGCCCTGGGCGGCACCGTCACCCTGGGGTCCGGCTACGTCGACGCGGCCAGCAACGCCCTGTACCTGCCGGTCGAATTCGGGGCCCAGCAGGACACGCAGGGGGTGGTGATGCGCGTGGACCTCGCCACCGGCAACAGAACCGTGCTGTCCGGCGACGACGGCGAACAGATGCACGGGCGCGGCGTGGCGTACGTCAGCGACGCTGGCGACCGAAAGGAAGCCTACGACCTCGGGCGGGTCCTGGTGGTGCGTCCCGGGCCGGCCGGCAGCCTGATCGCGCTGGTCGACAAGGGCCTCCAGCAGCGCACCGAACTGATCCGCGTGGACCTGAAGACCGGTGACCGCACGCTGGTGTGGGCGAGCAAGGTCTTCAACGATGCGGCCAGAAGCAGTCAGACGGCGATTCGCGACATCGAACAGTCGAGGTTCAACATGGGCTCGGCCTCGCTGTGCCGGGGCGGCGACCGGGTGGGGCTGAAGCCCACCCCGACCTTCGAGACGGACACCCAGAACGCCTACCTGTTCCTGAACAACAACCCCAGCGGCACCGGCACCGGCCTGGTGAAAGTGCCGCTCACGGGCGGGGCCTGCACCTGGGTGTCGCAGTATTTCCCGGACGGCAGTTCCCCGGTCGGTTCGGGCCCGGTGATCAACACCCTGTCGCCGCTGGTGTTCGCCAGCACCACCAGCGGCCCGTTCTTCATCGCCGCGACCGGCCCGAATCCCAGCGGCAACACGCTCTTCGCGGTGCACACCCGCACCGGCGTACGGCAGACGATCAGCGCCAACAACGTGCAGGTGCCGGCCCGCAGCGTCGGCACCGGAGCGCCGCTCGGCTACCTCGGCGGCATGGCGACCGGCCCGGCGGGCGTGGTCACCGCCCGCCCGGCGTCCGGCAGCGAGGACTTCGCGCCGGTGGTGGTCGATCCCGGCACCGGCGACCGCACGCTCACCGACGCTGCCGCCGGACCGCTCAAGAACGGCCGCGACGGGTCGTGGAACGTGGTCGCCGCCGTCCCCGGCAGCACCCTGGTGATCGTCGCCTTCGGGCAGGCGCTGAGCGTCTGGGAACCGGTCAGCGGCAACAGTTACCTGCTCAGCCGATAAACCGGGAGGGAGAGAATGCGGAGGGCTCCTCCCACTGGTAGACTCGGAGGCACGGCCAGACTCCCGAGCGTGTCGTCCCTTCCAGTGTTTGCACCGCCACACCTCGACCTGGCGAGGCGTCTGGTGCTCGAAGTGCTGGAATCCGGTCCCCTTGGCCCGAAACGGCTGTTTCTCGCCGTCCGGGAACGGGCAACGGCACAGGGCACCGACCTCCCCGTCAGCACCGCCCGCAGCGCCATGCTGGACCTGCTCAGCCTCGGTGGTCTCACATTGGGGGAGCAGCACGACCTCAGCCTGAACACCCAGGTCCCGCCTGAACACCCAGATGTCGTCTAAACACCCAGATGTCGTCTGAACACCCGGACACTGGCTTTGCATCCAAAGAAGATTCACCTCAACGCACCGGGCTGCTCAGCAGCAGCCCGGTGCGTTCTCCCTGTCAGGTGTATCTACCGGAGGCTCAGCCCTCCCAGGCCTTTCCTTCTCCGCAGCTTCCGTCCACACGGACTGCCGTCCTTTCAGGAGTTCACCATGACGTTCCCCACCCCCACGCCCGCCGCCCCCACGCCCGCTCCCACCTCACCCGAGGCCAGCGAGGCGACCCTGCCGCTGGACCTGAACAGCCCGGAATTCGCTCAACTGGCCGAGGAGTACGCCATCCTCAAGTCGAAGAGCCAGGCCATCGAAACCCGCATCAAGGAGATCGGGCCACTGCTGCGCGCTTCGCTGGCCGGGCAGAAGTACCAGGTGGGTGAGATGGTGCTCGAGGCGCAGCCGAGCAACGTCACCACCTACGACATCGACAAGTTTCTCGACGCCTTCGGCGTCCGCACGACTTTGAACTGCGCGACCATCAGCAACACCAGGGTGGCCGAGCTGGTCAAGAGTGGCGACCTCGACAAGGCCAGGCTGGCCAGCATCGCCGTGGTCGAACCGCGCACGCCGGCACTGAAGATGTCGACCGTGAAACCCAGCATCAAAGCGGCCGCTGCGGCCCTCATGCAGGAAGAGGGTCAGGGGTGAAGCGCACCCTGGCACAGCAGATCACGGCGTTCGCAGACCGCACGCTGTTCCTGGACCGCTTCGGCGAGGCGCACCCGGACGGTGGTCACCTCGGGGAGGCCCAGGGCTTCACGGCCGCCGCCGCCCTAGCGTCGAGCATCGAAACCGACTACCGCGGGGACGGCGACCTGGAGGACGACCTCGCCCCGGCGATGCTCTGGCAGGTGATCGCGGACGACCTGCTCGGCGCGTACGTGCACGTCACCGGCGAGTGGTACTACCTCAGTCCCGCCCGGCTGCACTCGGCCCCGCCGCAGGACGAGGCGCCGTCCGGCCGCACCGTCTTCCAGGACGAGCGGGCGGCGTGGGCGGACCCGCACGTGCTGACCCGGCTGGGCCTGGACGTGCGCTACCTGGAAGGGGGCGTGATGGAAGTCGCCGTGCCGGAAGCACTCCACCAGGGCATTCACCCGGCGACGCTGTACCTCACGGCCCACCGGCAGGAGGTGTCGGGGACGATGGACTCGTACCTGCCGGGGGACGAACTGCTCGGCGACGAGATGCTCGGTGGGCAGGGCTGCCGCGCCGCGCTGGACCTGCTGCTGAGCGACGCGCTCACCGCCGCCGGCGGGGCCCCTCAGCCCGGAGACCTGCCTCTCACGGCGGTGCCGCGCGCCCTGACGCTCCTGCTGCGCCTGGCCCAGGTGGCCGACACCCGGGACCTCGGTCTGCCCTCACCGCAGGTCACGCTCCAGGCGGGCGGACGCCTGACGCTGTACTGGGCGCAGCAGGACGCCCGACCGCACCTGCTGATCACCGTGCCGGAACAGTCGGACGAACCGGTGCTCTTCAGCGGCACCCTGGACGCCCACACCGCCGTCTCCGGGTCGTTCATGGCCTTCACCCCGAACGTCGACCTGCTCGCCTGGCTGCTCGGCTGACCGTTCCCCCGAAACTATTCCTACTTGAACTATAGTTTGAAAAGGAATAGTTTGGGGGCATGCCAAAGCCAAAACGCACCGGCCCGAACGACCCGCCCCCACCCAGCGACGCTCAGCGCCTGCTCGAACTGGCCGCCCTGGCGCTGCTCGAACAGGGCCCCAACCACGGCTACGCGCTGCACAAGCAACTCGACCAGCGCAACCCCGGCCTGACCACCAGATCTCCGCTCTACGGGCTGCTGCACCGCCTGAGCGCCGAGGGCCTCCTCGAACGCGAGGAGGTCCCGTTCGGCAAGGACACCCGCGCACGGTACACGATCACCGACAGCGGCCTGAAACAGCTGAACACGCTGCGCGAAGAACGCGAAGCGGCCCTGAGCAAGAAGAGCTGGATGCTGCGGCCCCACGGAACCAGCGGGGCCCTGACGTGAACGCCGCACCAGACCAGAACCACACCGAACAGGGGCCCGTCTTTCAGGCCTGGCTCACCCGGGTCAGCCGGGGACTGAGTGCGCCCGCCCGCGACCAGGTCGCCCGGGACGCCCTGAACGAACTGCGCCGGAGAGGAGCGGAAGCGAGCGACATCAGCGCACAGACCCTCGCCTCGCTGGGGGACCCGGCCGAACTGAACGCCCAGGCGACGCGCGTTCACCTGCGCGAACAGGACGCCAGGACACTCACCAACCTGGCCGACGTGGAGCGCGAGATCGACCGGCACCCGGAGAAGAGCGTGCGCCTGACCTTCTCGCTGATCCTTCCGGCGCTGCTGGTCTGCACCGCCCTGGTCGTGGTCGGCCTCCCCTGGGCCGCCGCCGCCATCGTGCTGATCCTGACGCTGGCCACCGTGACCCGGCCGGGCCGGTATCGCCGGCTGCCGTACGGACTGCGCACCCCCGCCCAGCACCGCGAGTACGGCCCGCTGATGCTGATGATCCCGGTCGTCTTCTTCGGCGCGTGCAGCCTGCGCTTCCTGGGCGTATTGCAGGGACACGTCACCCACCCGGTACCGCCCATCCTGCAGGGCCCGGTACCGCTGGCGCTGGGGTGCCTGTACCTGGCCGGACTGCTGGGCGGCATCGTCCATTTCCTGAGCCTGCACCGGACCCTGGGACGCCGGCTGGAGCGCAGCCTGCCCGACGGCGCGAGCAGAGAAGCCTGGCTGCGCGGCCTCGCCACGAACGCCGATGCCCGGCTGGACATCGACCTGCCGGTCAGCCTGCAGGAGGCCGCACAGGACGCCGTGACCCAGGACGCCGTGACCCAGACCGCGCCCCTGAGCGGCGTGCGCGACCTGAACACCTGGCTGGCGCTGGCCTGTCAGGGCCTCGCCGACCCGGCCCGGCAGATGATCACGCGGGAACTCCGGCGCCACCTGATTGACGCGGCCGAGGACGGCCAGACCGAGGAGCAGGCGGTCATCCATCTCGGCGACCCGCTCACCGCCAGGGACGAGTACGCCGGCGTACACCTCAGCCACAGCGACTGGAACGAGATGGTCGGTCACCTGCCATCGGCCGCGTTCGACGCCGCAGCCCAGGACGCGGCGCAGGAGCAGGACCTGGGGCAGCCGCAGGACCCTGTCAGGGCACTGAGACTCAACTCCAACGAAGGACTCGACCTGCTGCCGCTGGGCTTCGCCCTGATGCTGGCGACCGGGTTCGCCTTCTCCGGCCAGCCGTTCTGGAGCGTCGCCGCGCTGTTGCCGCCGCTGGCCGAACGGCTCAGCCGCCCGCCTGCCGGCGCGGTCAACCCGCTGCTGGAGAACGTCCGGCGCTTCTCCCGCAGCGTCGTCACCGGCGTCCTGGTGGCCCTGGTGCCGATCCTGAGCACCTGCGCCCAGCCGATCGCCACCCTGATCTCCTGGCACGCGCTGCTGCTCGCCCCGCTGCTGGCCCTGGCGCTCGCCGGGTTCATCATCGTCCTGTTCTGGTCGCATCCGCAGGACACCGCCCGGCGACTGACCGTCAGCCTGCCGGACCTCGCCGGGTCTCCGCCGCCCCCGCCGGAGACCTTCACCGAACGGCTGAGCCCCTGGCTGAGCCGCGAGGCCCAGACGCGCCGGCGCGACCAGGAAGCCAGCGACGTCGCCGCCGCCGCCTACGCGCGCTTCCCGGACACCGCCCCCCTGCCCGGCAGCCCCGACGCCCTGCAGCGCCTGCGCGAAACCTGGAACCCCCGGTCACCGTGGAACTGGGAACAGCGCTACTGGCAACCGTTCGCGCCCCAGGGCCGACCCCCACGCCGCCGCGCCTGAGCGGCACCTCTGAGCAGCACTTCTGAACAGCGCGGGCCTGGGAGAGTGGCGTCTTCCAGGCCCGGCGCCTATACTGCGCCCAAGAGCCCGGTCCGGCGCTCGCCTTCCGCACACGGCCACGCCGTGACGGCCCAGACGGACCACGCATCAGACAGCACCTGTTTCTTCCGGACATCCCTGCACGCCTCTCTCCTGACGACCAGGCGAGCGGAGGGAGGACCGGGCAACGCGGAACGTCCAGGGTCACCGCCGAACACGGCCAGGCCCGATTGTCCTTCCCACCGCTTCCGCCGTCTCAGGAGCACCGTGACGAAAACCCAGGTAAACCGCGCCCTCACCGGACTCACCCGGCGACTGGGCACCGAACTGACCGCCCGGAACATCAACCGGGCAGGTCAGCCACTGAAGCACCGCGAACTGCGAGAAGTGCTCGCCCGCACGCTCGGGTACGAGAACGACCACGCGATGCTCGCCGATCAGGGCCAGAAACTCAGCGATTTGTTCAGCGTGCTACAGCCACGCTCCGGCCAGCCAGAACTGGCGACAGGTGCTGCTGACCTTCAGGAACAGCCTGTGTATGGCACGTTGAGACCATGGACAACACACGACGCCGACCCGCAGGAAGACACGGAGAAGTTCCGCACCTGGGTCGGTGGCATCATCGCCCGGCGCACCAGAATCCTCGGTCAACGCGGAGAAGACGGAAAAATCAAGATGTTGATTGCACTCAACAGCCTTCCAAATATCCTCAGCGATCCACATCTGCTCGACATCTTTCACCGCTGGCAGTGGATCAATTTCGCCGAAGACAACCAGACCGTGATCCTGTCAAGGGCCGGCGCACAGATGCTCAGCAAGGACGCCATCGTTCAACTCCGGGCCCGGCTGATCATTCTCAACGATCAGGTGATCTTCAAACTCGCCGGCAGAAGATACAGCTTCGACCTGAAAGTCACCCGGCATGCCCTTCAGAACACGGGCCCGGAGCGGCGGGTGATCCTCAGCACACCTGACCAGGGCGGCACCACACTGCTGACCTTCCTCGCGAGTGACCACCGCAGCGACCTGACGAGCGACCGTCTACTGCTCACCGACCTCAAGGACGCGCCCGGCACCTCCGCACCGAGCGACGACCTGCGCGGACTGCAGGAACAAGTCGGCCGCGTCCTTCGGTCTGACGACCTGGAATCCACTTCACCGCACTCGACAGACGCCATATACCTGGACACGGAAGCCAGCAGGTTCCTGCTGACCCACCCGGACCTGCTGTCGTCCTGGCTGAAAGGAGAGCAGGACCTGACGTTGTTGATCAACGATCCCGCCCTGTTCGGGCACCTGGATATCGCCACGCAGGACCACTTCACCTTCCTGGAAGCCCAACCGAACCACTACCCTGGTGTGCGAGAAAGGCAGCGTCAGCTGCCCGTCGGCGGCACTGTCGACCTCGCCCTGAAACGTGCCAGCCAGCGGGTAACGATGGCCGGTCCACATGTCACCGTCCTGCTGGACCGGACCGAACAAACCGATCAAGCCATCACCAGCTTGCCAGACCGGCAGATGCTCGGAGAAGCAGGGACCTTCGGTTTCGACCTGTTCAGTACCCATGGGCTGGACACCGAGGCGGCGGCCGAGTTCCTCGCAGAACTGCTCGAAGGGTTGAAACCCGAACCGCAGTTCAGCAAAGACGAGGACATCGATCAGCAGCTGATCGCCGAGTACACCAAGCTGCTCGAACGGATGATTCAGGACGAGCACGACTTCAATAAAAACAGTCAGGAAAAAACCAAACCCCGGCTCCTGTCACTCGAACGTGCCATCGAAACCCACGGCTTCTTCAGAGAACGCCGAAGTCTGCTTCAGCGCCGACTCAAGCCGATCTTCACAGGCCCGCCCTGGTCACTGACGCACGACCTGCACCTCAGTGTCGCCCGCTTGCGCCCTGAACAACAGGGGCTGGTGACCCTGGCGATCTCAATGCACCTGATCGCCGAACTGATCGCCCACCCTGAGCAGCGCGCCACGCTGATCATTCGACAGAAACTGCGAGCAGATCAGGAAGTCATGCTGCAACGCTGGCATGCAGGTGTCTACCCGGCAGACCGGCTGCTGTTGACCTACAACAAGTAGAACAGTCATTCCCAGGGGGCGGAAACCGTGCATGGTTTCCGCCCCCTCTGCTGTTCCGCTAGACTCGCGCCATGCCCAGCCCCAAGCGCGGCACCGCAAACCCGTCCGCATCCGAACCCACCTCCCCCAGTCAGCGCGAGACCACCGCGCTGATGGAAGCCGCCCTGCACCGCAAGTACGCCCGGCCCGGCTGGGCCCTGACCCTGCGGGTGTCCAGCCGCACCGGCTTCAACCCCGAGCGGGTGATCGACGCCATCGCCATCGGCTGTTACCCGTCGACGGACTTCCACATCCTCGGCTTCGAGATCAAGGCGAGCAGAAGCGACTGGCTGCGGGAACTGAAGAACATGGGCAAGTCGGACGTCTTCTTCCGCGCCTGCCACAGCTTCCTGCTGGTCACCCCCCCGGACGTGGTCAAGGCCGGGGAACTGCCGGCCGCCTGGGGCCACCTGATCTTCAAAGGCGGCGTGCTGCACGTCGCCACCAAGGCCCCCATCCGGACCCCGGACCCGCTGCCGCCGGAACTGCTGGCCAGCTGGCTGCGCACCACCGGCAGCAGCGACGAGGGCCACCTCGCCGAGCAGTTGGCCCTGGCCCGCGCCGAAGGGCAGGCCGAGGGACGCGAACAGATGAAGGTGTCGCTGGAGCGCGACCGGGCGCTGCTCGAACACGCCAACCGCAAACTCGAACAGGTCTGCGAAGTCACCGGGCTCGACCTGCACAACCTGCGCTTCAACGACGCGCCCGCCCCACTGCTGCGCCTGCTGAACGGCCGGAACCTGCAGAGCATCGAGCAGCTCCTCGACCGCCTGCTGAGCAACGCCCGCGACCTGACCCGGCACGCCGAGCAGGTGCTGAGCGAGTTCGACGCTGCGGAGGTCAAGCGGCCGGACCCCTCCCGGACCAACAAAGCCAAGAACGCGGCGCGGACGAACCCCAGGACACGAATCGATCTGAACCCCACCTGGGCACCGCTCATTTCTCCCGCAGTGCCAGCAGCGCCGGACACGGACCTGCATCAGCACCCGGAGACGCTCCCGACACCTGAGTGACGTTTCCCCGTGCGTGCGGCGGCGAAATCGCCACCGCCCACACCGCCCTGAGCGGCAGAGGTGTCCAGGTTCCACACCCGGACGCCAAAGGAGAACCGCATGCGTGCCGTGATGCCCACCCCCGAACAACTGGCCGTCCTCAAGGAACTCGGTCTGACCCGCGGCAAGGACGTGATGATCGTTCTGCCGAACGTCGTCGAAGCCCTGAAACAGAAAGGCGTCAAAGATCCCCTCCAGGCGCTGTCCGCAATGGACTACAGCCACGACTCCCAGCCGGACAGCGCCGCCGAATACGTGGACAGCCTGGAACACCACGCCGTCCAGACGCTGCTCAACGACGACGAGGACGAAGACTAGCGTGTCTCCCCCGACCGTCACCTGGGCGTTGGTCGGTGCCCTGGACTCCTGGGACGAGGTGGACGCCCGGACCGAGCACCTGCTGGAAACGCCACCCCCGCCCCTGCGGGGAAAGCGCTCCGCAGCTGCCACCCCGAGGGCGTCGGACGTCCTCGAACGCCCGGTCGTCCGCACGCCGGACACGGCCGAGTGCACGGAACTGCTCAGATACCTGAAGACCCACTGCTGGCCGGACGGCGTGGCCCTCGGCCAGTGCCTGCACACCTCCCGGCTGCTGCTGCACCTGTACGGCGGTCGCCTCTGCGGCGGCTGGCCGCACGAGATGGGCCGGTCCCCTCACGGGCGGGACAGCGGCTACTGGCACCGCGGGCTGTGGTGGCACCACTGCTGGCTCGAACAGCCCAGGCCCGGCCGGGCGACGCACCTGCTCGACCTGACAGGCGAGCAGTTCGGTGCGCCGGCCATCACGTCCCTCCCGGTCAGGGACGCGTCCCGCTACCGCCCGACCCACGAACTCAAGGCGCTGGCGCGGGACATCGATTTCTTCCCGACCCGCCAGACGGTGAACCGCTGGCTGGACGGCTGGCGGGCCGTCCACGGCTGAAGTCCGCACCCGACCCCTTCGCCTTTCCTTCTCACCCACAGGAGAACACCATGCATCTGATCATCAGCGTCGAACACACCGGCCTGGGGAACGTCCCCTCCGCCCTCGGTCTGGACCTCACCCCCGCCGTTCTCCAGCGGGTGCGCGACACGCACCAGGCGATTCTGAACGGCGTTCTCGGCCCGCTGGACACCTTCCTGCACGTGGCCTTCCTCGAGGTGGGCGTCTATGTCTGCCAGGAAAACACGGAAGACCTGGCCGAACAGCCGGGCAGCGTGACGGTCACCGAGGGACCGTACCTCACCGCCGGGCCGGAGGCGCTGCTCACCCTGAACTCGGGAGACCGGGTCACCGAAGCAGAGACCGGCCAGGACGAGAACCTGGACGAAGAAGACGAGGATCTGGATGACGACGACAGCGGACACCACACCGACCTGCTGACCGGCCACGAACTGCGCGTCGGTGACACCTGGCTGTCCCTGCACGCCTCGCTGGACGAGGACTTCGGCACGGCCCAGGTGGACCTCTCGGCCATCTACGCGGGTCTCGGGCTGGCGAACATCACGGCCGCCGCACCGGAGCAGCTGTGAACCCACAGGCTCCCGCACCCGACACCGCCGCGTCACCTGAGGCCCTCTACCGGGCCTACCTCCAGACCTGCCGGGAGACCGTACGAAACGCCCGCTTCGAGGACGGCAGCCTCGAGGCCAACCTGTGGGACAGCCTGCGCTCGCACGTGCACTGGGAACTGTCGGTCCTCGGCCGTGTGAGCGGGCACCTGACCGAGATGGACGACCGGCAGAACGAACGGTTCACCCACGTCCTGGCCTTCCTGCAGGGCACGCTGGACTTCTGCGAAGCGGGCAGCCTCTCGCTGGTAGAGTCGCTCGCCGAGCAGGGCCGCATGACCGTCACACACCTGAAGCTCGGCGGACTGCTGAGTCCCGCCTACACGGAAGGACCGCCCCCGCCGTACCTGGTCGTTCGGGCCGCCAGACAGGCGGCGGTGACCCCAGGAACGGCAGCAGCCCCAGGAACCGACGCAGCCCCAGGAACCGCGTGATCCTCCGGCCTCTCTTCAGTCGCCTGGTGCCCATGCTCACAGTTGCCGTCAGCACCGCGCCATACAGTGCTGGAGCGTTCGGAACACCGGTGAACGCACAGATGGCGCAGGAAGGAGCAGGCCGGTCGCTCAACGGGCTCATAACCCGGAGGTCGCAGGTTCAAATCCTGCTCCTGCACCCAAGAACAGCGTCACCCCGCTTTCCAAAGCGGGGTGACGCTGTTGTGGAGCGCTCAGGAAGCGCCGGATGCTGAGCGCCGAAGGGCAGGCTGTGTACGCGGCGTACCTGAAGCGCTGCACGGACGCCGCCAGCGCCGCCCGTTTCGAGGAGGGCAGCTTCGAGGCCGACCTGTGGGCAGGCGTGTGTCCGCGCGTCCAGTGGGAACTGCGACTGCTCACGGACCTGGCCCGTCACCTGGACGTGCACACGCCGGAGCAGGAACGCCAGCTCGCCGAGGTCCTGGACTTCATGTGGGCCTCGCTGGCCCTCTGCCCGCCCGGCAGCAGCGAGCAGATCGAGGCGCTCAGCGAGCAGGGCCGGGTGACCGCGCTGCTGCTGCGGCGCCACCGGCTGCTGGACGCGGCCTTCGTCCTCCCGGTCGACGTCCCGCAACCGGGCCCGGTGGACGCGCCCGCACCCGCAGTCGCCCCTTGAATTCCATCACCGATATTCTGTGGTATACATAATTTATGCCTGAAGCCGAACGACCGGTGCTTCTCCACCCGAACGACACGCTCGGCGCCATCGATCACCTGCGCCGCGGCATGCTGGAACTCGATCACGGCACGCTGCTGACCACGCACATCCACAAGGTGTTCGTGCGCGAACACACGGCCGGCTGGCGGGTCTGGGTCCGCACCCGCCTCGGCCGCGAATTCCAGATTCCCGGCACCGACCAGACGCGGCCGGACGCCGATCTGCTTCAGCAGCGGATCGTCCAGGTGACACGGGACCGAAACGCCGCCCTCGGCATGAACACCGAGGACGACCTGGACTGAGACGCGCAGGTGGGTGCGGGCGGATGCCCGCACCCACCTGCCGCCCTGAGACCTGTTCGTACCGGGTCCAGCGCCCGTCAGACAGCAGCCACACCCTCAGTTCAAGGAGTCCGCCATGACCAGTCCCGCGTCCGTTTCCTTCCCGACCGACTTGCCGTCAGGTGTGCCGGTCGTTCCCGGCCTCGAGCGCCTGCCCGCCGCCGAAGGCGCCGTCAGCTACCGGATGAACCTCGTAGACCGGCACCTCGGCACCGACGTCGCCCGCAGCGGCACCCTGCTCTACCCGCTCGGGGCCGCGCCCGAATGCAGCGAGGCGTTTCCACGCGTCGACCGCTGGCAGGGCATCAGCGAAGCCTGGAAAGACGAGGCCCAGCGCAACCACCCTGCCCGGCAGCGGCTGCTGTACGAGGTCACCCTCGCCTTGCAGGAGGGCGTGTTTTACAACCGCGAAATGGAGGCCCACATGCGCCTCGTGATGGCCGAGTTCCTGCCCGGCGATCTCGGCACCAGGCGACACGAGCATGACAACGTGGAAGGTGGGCCGTTCACCACCGAGGTCTACTTCGCCCGCCTTCACGCGGGTGACCTGGAAGCCCGGCTGCGCGAAACCGTGGCCCTGCGGACGCTGGACGAGGCCGGCGAACTCCAGGCCGGCGTGAACCTCGGCACGCTCCGCATCAACCACAAGACCCGCCGCCGCTGCACCGCCGTGGCCGTCAGTGCCGACCGCCGGGCCCTGACCGTCCAGTTCAAGGCAGGAAGCACCGTCTACACCTGCATCCTGAGCCCCCTGCGCGTCCTTCAGTGTCGGCGCGACCAGCAGCACAGCGACACGCTCAAAAAAGACGTCAGCGCCGCCTTCCAGGTGGACGACCGCGCGGGCGACGCCGGCCGCGCGTGAGCGGCTACCGCGTCTGGGTGACCCGGCAGGCCCCGCCCGGGGCGGACGAGCACTGCTCGGAGGTCACCCTCCGGGACGCGCCGCACCAGACGGTGACGACCGCCCGCGCGATGCTTACCCAGGACGTGCTGAACGTCACGCACGACGCCCACCTGGCCGAGGAGGCCGGACAGACCTTCGACTTCGCCGTGACCTACGCCTTTCCCTGGACCCAGGGCTTCCAGATCGAACACCGCACCGACGCCGGCACCTGGCGCGTGCAGGTGCACCCGGTGCCCACCGACTTGACCAACTGACTGAACTGAACGGACCAGCCCACCGCCCCTCATATCCTCCAGGAGTTCACCATGACCGCACAGCATCAGACCACCACCAACAGCGAAATCCGTAACTTCAAAGTCTCCAAAGCCATCATCATCTCGCTGATCAAAAGTCAGGCCGGTACGCCCGAGAAAGCCATGATGGAGAACATCATGAACGCCATCGACGCTGGCGCGACCCGCGTCGAGGTCACCACCGGCCGTGAAGGATACACCGTTGACGACAACGGGCGAGGCTTCGAGAGTCGGGATCAGGTCGAAGCCTACTTCGAGACCTTCGGCTTCGATCACGCGGACGACGCCCTTCAGGCCAGCCGCACCTACGGCCAGTTCGGCATCGGCCGAGGCCAGCAGTGGAACTGGGCCCGTACCTCGTACCGCTCCCGCACCTTCGACCTTCAGGTTGATATTCGAGCAAACGGCCTGGACTACACCCTGATCTCAGACCTGAAAGACCACCCCGGAACAGTGATTACCGGGGAATTCTACGAACCCTTTACCAACGAACAGGTGTTCCGCCTGAACACCGAGATCAAACGGCTGGTGAAGTACAGTCTCGTACCGATCTCACTGAACGGCCAGCAGATCAGCGTTCACCCGGACGAGGAAAGCTGGACACTGGTCACCGACGACGCCTACATGCGCGTAACCGACGGGTACGACGCGAAGGTCTACAACATCGGCATGTTGGTCGGAAACTTCCGTCTCCAGCGCAGCGGCGCGGCAGGCATCATCGTCAGTAAACACCCACTGAACCTCAATATGGCCCGCAACGACGTGCTCGAAGGCGACCCGATGTGGGCGCGTATCAACAAGGCCATGCTGTCGATGCGCAAGACCAAGACCGAAAAACGCGCCCGCCTGACGGAAGACGACCTGCGGGCACTGGCACAGGAAATCCTCCAGGGCGACACCAGCAGCCTGGAACTCGCCGAGCGGGCCAAGCTGATCACCGACACCAACGGCCGTAGCGTCACCATTTTCGACTTCGCAAACAAAGTCAGCGGCACCACTCCCGTGATGCTCCACGACGAAACCTCTCGGTACGGCAACGCCTACGCCCACCAGGAAGGGTTCGCGTATGTACTACATCCCAAGACGCTGGAACGTTGGGACCTGGAAACACCAGAAGAACTGGTTGCGGGTATCCGGACCTACTTCAAGGCCCTCGCAGAACAAGACCCGAAAAAGAACCGGCTGGCGGCCGCCCACGCCCGTGACCTGGAATTCAAGCGGGTGGCAAAGGACATCCGAACGCTGCTGCCGAAGTTCCACGATGACCGCTCCGTGATCCTGGACAAGGAACTGAGCAAAGAGGAGACAGCACTGATCAAGGCCATGCACGACACCGGCCCAGTGCTGCGCCAGGCGCTCAACGCCTTCAAACTGGACCAGCAGCAGCCCCAGGTTCAGCGCCTTCAGTTCGCCGTCGGCCGCAGCGAAGGCTTGCGCTCCTGGTGGGGCGACGCGAATACCCTGGTGATCGAACGGCGACTGATCAGCGAGGGTCTGAAAAGTGCCGACGCGTTCATGCGACTGCTGATGGAAGCCGCACAGATCGGCCTGCGCCCCGAAGCCACCGAGGAAGACACTCGCGACAGCGCCCAGCAGATGCTGCTCTTCCTGACCGAGTACCTGCCACTCGCCAGCTACTACGGCCAGACCCTGCTGCTGACCACCAGCCTGCTCTACAAGGCCGGCATCCGCCCGCATCAGGCCCTGGTCACAGCCGTCGGACGCATCGAGAAGGTCGGCGACCACGCTGCACCGGAAGACGGTGAACACCCGGAAGATGACGACCTCAACGCGTTGTTCAATACGCAGGGCGATACCGACCCGGAACAGCCGAATCCAGACCAGGACGCCTGAGCCTCAACCGAAGCGGCCGAACTTCACGCCAGGGGGCCGCATGTGCGGCCCCCTGGCGTTTCCCAGGAGACGCATGACCCAGATTCGCACCCGCAGCGCCGTGTCCATCTCGCCCGCCAGCGCCTTCTACCGCTTTACCCTGACCCTGCCCTGCCACGAGCGGACCGACCGCACGACCGCCGGACTTCAGCGCCTGACCCACGCCCTGAGCACCGCGAAGCTCTGGACCCACGCCCGGCCGTTCGTAGACCGCGAAGAAGGCCACCTGCACCAGCGCGGCGTGCTGGAGTTCGCGGTGCAGGCGTCCGGAGAGGACACCCTGATCATCACCGGCCGCCTCGGCGGCAACAGCGTCGCGATGGGCAGAGACGGCCTGATCGACCGGCGCCTGCGCGACGTCATGGAAGAATGGGTCGAGGAAGCCTGTGAGGCCCTCAGCCCCCACAGCGGCCCGGCGTACTGGCGGAGCAGTCTGACGCTCACCCCGGCCACCCGCCAGGGCGCGACCGTCTGTTCGCTGTACCTGCCGCTCCAGGACGTCCCCCCCGGTGCCGCCCCGAAGACCGGCCCGGCCTACCGCCCCCTGACCCGCGAGCAGGCCCTGACCCCGCTGGCCGTGGTGCTCCCCCTCACGGCCGGACACCTCGCCGCCCTGACCTCCGGGCGCACCCTGGCCCTCGGCACCCCCACGGACGCCAGGGGCGAGGACGCCGGCACCAGCGTTCCGCTCACGCCGCTCTTCCCGGTGCCGGACGCGTCGATGATCGGCGCCTACCTCAGCCGCTGGAACCCGCAGAACAGCACGAACCCGGAACTCTCCCTGAACATCCCCGGGGAACTCACCAGTCTCGCCGGGGAAGTCCCGCCCGCCCTCACCTCCGGGCGCCTCACGCTGAGCGCTGCCGGACTGGAAGTGCAGGTCCAGTTCACTCCTGGACGCCCCCAGGTGTCCGCCCGGCTGCCGGTGCTCGCCGCCCGCACGGTCCGCTGCCCCTGGACGCTGCTGCGTCCGTTCCTGGAACCGGACGCGTCTTCCGTGAGCGTCCTGGAAACGGACGCGTCTTCCGGACACGCGCAGCAGGGGAACCTGAAATGAGCGTTGTGACCTTCCTGCTGAGCGCCGAGCGTCAGGACGCGCAGAGTCCCGAACTGATCCGCTCCACCCTTCAGCGCCTGCTCGAGCAGAGCGGGCTACGCTTCACCCTGACGCCCGTGCCCACCGAGCAGCCCCAGGAAGACCCTGTGCTTCTCCCCGAGGACCGGGAAGGCGCGGCGGCCCTCACCCGCCTGCGGGCGCTGCACACCCGGCTGCGCCTGCCGCCGCACGCGCTGCAACGCCACCTGAGCAGCGTCGTCTTCCCGGCCACCGGCGCGGACACGGACGCCGACCGCACGACCGACCAGATCACCTTCCTGCTCCAGGACGGCTGGGACGAGCAGCAGGTCCGGACGGCCCTCGGCGACGCGTACCTCGCGCCCTTCGGGGATCGGTCGGTGGACGCCAGACTCGAGGGCCCGGACCACGAGCCGCTCGCCACCCTGAACGCCGCGCCCTGGCTCGACCCCCTCAGTGCCGCGCACCTGAGCGTCCTGCTGACGGACGCCGAACGCACCCTGAGTCCGGCCCTGGACGACCTGCTGGAGACGTTCGGAGCCTTCGACGCGTTTGTCGGGGACTCGCTCTTCTCCCGCCCTCAGGGCACCATCCGGACGACCCTGAACCCGCGGCACCTGCTGCTGTTCGTCCGCAGCAAAGCGGAACGGGACGACACCTTCACGCGGCTGGCCAAGGCGCTCGAACGTCTCGACCCGGAGCATGTGACGGCCGCCGACCTGGCAAGCTGCATGCCCAGGTTCCTCTTCAGCACTGAACGCTGAACGGCAGGAACATCCACCCACGTTCCCCAGACCCCCAGGAGATCCCAATGTCCAGTCAGACACCCCGCCCGGAAACCCCAACCGCCTCTGCCGCGCCGGTGAGCGTCACGCCCCGCGTGCTGCGAGAGGCGCTCTCTGCCGACCCGGCGCTCGAAACCGCCGCGCACGACCTGGCCCGCCGGATCGTCATCCAGCAGAGCGAGGTCAGCGATAACCTGAGCATGCTCGGCTTCGTCGCCGCAAGGGACGGCACCGTGGACCCTTACTTCCGTCTGGAGGCCCAGGAGAACCAGGAGGCGCTCGCGCGCCTCAAGGCCCAGCTGGCACACCTGCTCCTGACACTCGCCGCCTCGCTCGGCGAACCCGCAGGGCGCGCCCTGACCGAGCAGGTGACCACGCTGCTGTGTCAGGAGACGCACGCCAGCGCGACCACCGTGGAGGCAGGCACCCTGACCGAGTTGCAGGACATCATCGCCAGTCAGACCGGGCTGCACCTCACGGCGGCGCAGCTCACCGCGCTGATCGGTCGCAACCCGGACCTGAAACGCGAACTGCTGCTCTTCCCCGGTCCCGACACCGCCGGGCGTGAACTCACCACCAGCGCCCTGTCCAGCGAACTGGTCGGGCGCGACTGGCCGACCAACGGTGAAGGTGCCGACATGAAGGCGTTCATCAGCCTGCTCCGCACCGAAGGGCTCAGGGCCGGGTATCAGGACCTCACCACGTACCTCTACGAATAAATCCCATCCACCTTGCCAACAGGAGTTCCCAGATGACCCGGACCGAAACCGAAATCACACTGACCGAAGTCTTGCCGCGTGACCCACGTGTCCTTCAGGCGATGACCGAGCGCCTGACTGCGCTCCATACCCGCCTCGGCTTGTGGGCGGATGACCTGCGGGCGGCCACCGAACAGGTGCTGCCGGAAGACGAGGCCGCGCAGATCAACGCCCGGGGCGGCGCGGCACAGGTGGCCTTCCTGCTCGCGGCCGGCTGGAGCGAACAGGACCTGCGCCGGGCGTTCTACAACGCCTACACCGACCCCTTCGACTTCGGCGCGTCGGTGCTCGCCGTGATCAGCGGCCCCGAGCCCACGCTGCCGCTGCAGCACGTCAACGTGATGGTCAACGCCGGACCCTGGCTCGAGCAGAACGGCGACACCATCCGTGACCTGATCCTGAACGCCTCCGGACACACCGAACAGGGCAGCCGCGGGTCCGGACAGAACCGGCGCATGCTCCGCCTCGCCTCGCCGCACCGGGAGGCGCTGTTCGGCACCTACGCCGAGATCGACCCGGAAGTCACGCAGCTCGCCCTGCTGACCTTCCCGGCCGTGCCCTGGGAGGTGGACATCGACGCGGGCGACCTGCTGCACTTCATCCGCGATCAGGCGGGCATGCCGGGACAGGACGGCTACGCGGCCCTCGCACCGCTGTTCGCCACGCTGGACCCCGACATCGTCCGCCACCGCAGCCTGGTGACCCGGCTGGAGCGGGCAGGAGCGCGGACCGCCACCACCCAAGAGTAGGCACCCAGCACTGAGCACACCAGAGAAGGGAGACCGGGGAACGTTCCCCGGTCTCCCTTCTTCCCTGAGGCCCATGACTGCCGAACCCGTTCACCCGCTGCGTCACCCCACCGACCCCACCGGCCTGTTCAGGCAGGTGCTCGCCGAGCACGGCTACACCGAGCGCCCGGGCATCACCTGGGACCCGCCCGGCGGCACCCCCGAAGGCGAACGCCGGCTCGGCAAGGTCGAGGCCATCACCCGGCTGCTCTCCGAGCACGACCGGCCGGACATCGCCTTCGCCCTGAGCAAGGTCAAGGACTGCACCATGCCGCTCTTCGCCACCTGGCTGCACCTGTACCGCACCCACGGTCCGGCGGTGGCGGCCATCGCCCGCCTCGAGGCCACCGAGCAGGACGACGCGGACTTCGCCCAGGCCGTCACCGCTGAGCATCTCGGGCAGCGCACGCCCGACTGGCTGGTGATCGACTGGAAGGCCACCGCGCCTGCCCTGACCGAGGGCATTCTCCGACTGCCGCTCGGCGAGCACACCGTCGCGTACTTCAGCACGCCCGCCTCGGCGGTGCGCCACCTGATCTGAGCGGGGGCGCTGACCCGTCGCCCCGAACCCCCACACCTTCACCAGCAACAAGGAGCCCCATGACCCAGCACACCCCGACACCGAACACCCTGACCCTGACCATCGACCTGCCCCTCTCCGGACAGATCTCGCCCGTTCAGCAGCGCCGCCAGGTCGAGGAGGCGCTCACCGCTGCCGGGCTGAACGCCGCCGTGTCGGTGTTCAGCCGCGAGGCCCAGGAAGCCCTGGTCCAACGCCACCTGGAAGAGACGGCGCGGCAGGCCGACCTGAAGGCCCTGCGCGGCCTGTATGACCACCTGGACCTGCCGGACGGAACACTGCACGCGGCGCTGCTGACGAAGGTCCCCTGGCCGGGCGCCGAACGCCGGGTTCCCACCGACCTGGACGCGCAACTCGCGCTGCTGCTGACGGGCGGAAAGGCGGCCGCCACGGCAGAACTCGACCGGCTGTTCCAGACGCTCGGTGCGGACCTGCCGAAGGTCGAGGCCGAACTGCGCAGCGAGGACGGACAGATCAGCGTCACCGTCAACGCCACCCCCTGGCTGTCGAGGTTCGAGCCGCTCGGCCTCGACCACCTGCTCCGGGACCGGGGCGGGGCCAGCAGCGGCAGCACCGACCACCTGATGGACCTCTACGCCCGCATCGACCCGGAGGTGCAGGCGATCTACGACCACGGCACCGCCATGCAGGAGGGCGGCGTGGAAGAAGGCTCCGGCAGCGACGCCGTGCTGAACCCCGGTCACCTGCTGCTGTTCATCCGGGCACAGGCAGACCGAAACGGCGACTTCCAGGCGCTCGCCGCCCGGCTGAGTGCCCTCGACCCGGAAACGGTCGACCACCGGGACCTCGAACTCGCCGCCGGGCCTGACCGGCTGTCCTGAACCGCTGCTCAGGACGAGACGGTCCTGCCGGCCTCGCCGCCCTCTTCCGGGTCACCCAGCAGGTCCGACACCCACGCCGACAGCCACGCCTGGACCGACTGCCCTTCGAGCGCGGCGAGCTTCGAGAGCCGGGCGTGCTGCCACGGCGTGAGGAGAAGCGGCACCACCTGCCCGCTGCGGCGCTGCCGGTCGTACAGCAGCGCCCGGCTGATCGCCAGCGCCTCCCCGCCCTCCGGGTCGCACGCCTCCGCCAGCACCGCCAGCACCTCCGGGCGCAGCACCACCGTCACCACCCCGGTGGTCACCGGGGCGTTCAGACGGCTCTGCCGTTCGAGCGCCCGGCGGGAGGGCGGCCGGTCCCGGTGCAGCGAGGCCACGGCATCCGACCTGTCCTGATCTTCCAGGTGGCAGACTGAGGACGTGATCTCCTCAGACCCTGCGGACACTGAACCTGCCTGTCCTGCGGAAACCGTCACCGCTCAAGCCTAGTCCCGCAGCACGCCTCCACGCTGCACACTTCCGCACATCCGGCAGCGGGCAGATTCGCCCGCCACCGGACTTCCCAGGAGACGCATGAACACTTCCCTCCCAGCCGGACCGATCACCCTGCCACCCATGACCCTCGCAGAAGTCCAGGAGGCGTTCACCGGACACTACGGCGCAGAGGCCCGGACGGCCGACCTGCACCTCACCGACTTCACCGGCGCGGGCGACGACGTTCGCCTCGGGCGGATCGTCGTCCAAGGCGAACACGGCGTGGTCCTCCCCCCAGCGTACGAACTGGCCCGCAGCCTGACGCGCGCCGAGAACGAACCGGGCTCGGACGACGACGGCATCTATGACGCGGACGAGTGCCTGGTCCTGATGGTCGGCACGGAAGCCGAGTACCTCGGGGCGCTGAAGGACCCGGCAAACCTGGACGCCCTGAGCGACTTCCTGTACGGCGAGTGCGTCCTGGCCCCGCAGGAGCTGCTCGAATCGGCCCTCGGGCGCGGCCAGGGCACCCCGCCGCTGCCTGGGGTGTACCGGCTCGACCTGAACACCGGCAGGGTCACCCCACCGGAGAACGTCGAGCAGGGAAATCAGGGCGGGCCGGACGCCACGCACACCGACGCTCCAGACACCGACGCCCCGGACGCCCTGGCCTGACCTCTCCCCGCCCGGTGGTCGGCGCGGACGCCCACCACCGGACCTCCCAGGAGCCGCATGAACTTCAGAACCCTGTTCGGTCGACCCGCCCCGCAGCCGGAGATCCCCGTGACTCCGGACCCACCCCTGGTCGCCCGCTACGTGGTGCCGCTGGTATTCCGGGGTTACCAGGGCACCCTGACGCTGAGTGTTTACGAGGACGAGACGCGGCGCACGGACTGGACCACCGTTCAGGACACGGTGATGAGCGCCACCCCCGAAACCTGGACCTTTCTGCACGCCGGACGCGTCTGCCCCGCCCTGGCGTTCGCCTCCGCGTGGCAGCAGGGCGGCACGCCCGACCCCCTGATCGGGGCGATGATCCTCGCCTCCCCGCGCGACCCGTTCGGCTGGACCACCTGGACCACCGTGCAGACCCTCGGCCTGGCGAGTCCTGCCGCCCCCGGCATCGCCTACGCGCAGTTACAGCTTCAGGTCAACGCTGCCGGCCACCACCGCGCCCTGCTGCTCGGCCCGGCCAGCCTGATCAACTACCCGGCCGCCGCGGAGGCCGCAGACGCCCACCTGAACCACACGCTGCTCCTGACGCTCGGCACCAGCCGCAGGAACGACCACCTCGCCAACAAGGAGGTCAACTGAATGGCCCGCACACTCACCGCCCGTCCCGTGACGCCTGAAGGGCCGCGCGGCTACCACGGCGACCCGTCGAGAATCACCCTGACCGAATACGACACCTTCCTGCTCACCACCCTGAGCAACGGAGCGGTGCTCACCGGACGACTGAACCGCTTCCCGGTCCTCAAGATCAAAGGGCAGCCGCCGATGACCATCCGGTTTCTCCAGCCACTCTGGGACGCCGGCCTGGTGTTCTACAAAGCCCCGTACGGGTCCGCGCCGAACGAAGTGGTGCTCACCCCGCAGGGCCTGCAAAAACTCCAGGACACGCAGGCGCAGGCGGCAGAAATGCGCGCCCGCCCGGAATCGCCCGGAAGCGACGCGCCGGCCACGGCCGGTTCCTGACCACAGCCGAAACGCCCCAGGGGGAAGCGGGGAACATTCCCCGCTTCCCCCTGGACCCTGAAGACACAGACTCCATCCGGGTCCCTCAAGGAGAACCATGACCTACAGAATGCACCTCGAACTGCTCGACGACGACCTCAGCGTGTACGGCGCCCCCGACGTGGAAGTGATGGTCGTCCGCGCCGACCACCAGGACACCCCGCAAGAACCGAATGGTCAGGACCCGGCGGCCGGACCGCGCACCCTGCTGCCCCTGGGAGAGGAGGACGGCGTGGCGCTGTACCGCCTGACGGACGAGGACCCGCAGATCGAACAGACCGTGCAGAAGATGTACAGCGCCCTCGAACAGCAATGGCAGGAACGCAGCTACGACCCGGTGCCCGCAGCCCTGACGCTCACAGCCCCCGAATCGCCAGTCACCCGATCGCCGGACACCGACGCCACCGACCCCAACCTGCCCCGGTTGTACGTGTACCTGCAGGACGGCTGTATCTGCCAGATCATCGCCAGTACGCCGGACATCCAGGTGATCGCCACCGACCTGGACGACGACGCCGGAACGTCCCCGTACCATCAGGTCTTCACGCTGCCTTCAGGCGAGATCGCCCGCTTCCGCGCCACCGGTCAGCCGGACTTCATCGACGCACCCGGCGTGAACGAGGCCTTCCGCCTGGGACTGGCCCGCATCGAGGCCGAGCGGCTGGAAGAACTGAACGCCTTCAACCCGGCGACGGACCTGCCGGTCACCCAGACGCAACTCGAGCAGGTCAAGGCCGTCGCCGTGGCCGAATACCACTGGTCGACCTTCGGCGGCCCGATCATCGAGCAGATCAGGAACAAGGAGACGAGCACCGAGGAGGCGGCCGGGCAGTTCGCCGACGAGTACGGCGTGAACGCCGGGTTCTGGCAGCGGCACCTGAACACGATCGTCCGCCAGAGCGGCCCCTGACCCGCCATGCCGCGCCCTGACCCCCGTCCGGAACAGGTGACGCTGCTGAGCGTCGGCCTCCCCTCAGAGACAGGCGCGAGCACCCGGGCACCCGACGCCTTCGCGCCTGTCCAGCCGCCCAGACCTTCCCGGCCGAACAGAACACGCGCCGCGCATCAGGGCGAACTGCTCCCGGTGCTGCGCGACTGGAACTGCCTGGGCATCATCCTGCCGAACATTCCCAGCCAGCAGGACGCACTGACCGGCGACCTGTTCGTCAGTACCGAGGTCCACGCCTGTCTGAGCGCCTTTCACCTGGCAATCGCCAGTCTGCAGCGCGACCTGAGCAGACAGGCGACCGAACTCAGACACCTGCGGGCGAACCCGCCTGCAATCACGCCAGCCGGCACGGGGCTAGACTGAGCCCAGGCGAAACCCACCTTTCACTCCCCACGCCTCAGGAGGACCCTCCGGTGCCCAGGAAACGAACACGTCCTTCTCTTCAACTCAGTGACCTGTCCCCTCACGACCAGGCCCAGGTGCGGATGTTCGGCCGCTTCCTGAACGAAGCCGGGTCGTACCAGAACCGGTCCTGCCTGCCGCCCGGGCAGCGCCCGGCCCTCTCCCCGGAGGTGCTCGACTGGGCGCTGGGCCGCGCTGACACTGACCATCTTCCGGTGGAGGCCGAATGAGCCTGCCCGAACTGGTCAGCGGGCCGGTGCTGTACGTCGACCTGACCTCCAGGGACGTCACCCACGGTCGGGACGAGCGGCCGAAACCCTGGCGGGCCTTCTGGATCCACGAGCCGACGGAGATCTTCCTCGCCCGCACCTGGCTGGAGGCGGTCGCCTGTCTGTACGCGGTGGTCGGCAACGGGTACGGCCCCGGCGAACTGAAGTCCGGCGAACTCGACCTGAACGACAACACCCTCCAGGACGAGGACGGACGCGGCCTGACGATCGCCGAGTGGATCGAAGAGACGAAACCCACCGAACCCTTCCAAATCGGCACCCAGTACACCTGAAGGCCGCTGTTCAAAAAGGACCCACTATGCCGAACTCCACCCACCGAACGCCACAACAGGCGTACCGCCTCGCCTGGAACACCCAGAAGCGGCTGCCGCTGCTGACGGACGACATGCAGTCGCAGTTGAGGACCATTCTCGGCGACCTGTGCCGGGAGGCGACAACCGAACTGCTGCACCTCAGGACCGGTCCCGCGCACGTCCGGCTGCTGCTCCGCTTCCCGCCAGGGAGCGACATGCTGGACCTCACCACGGCACTCATGAACCGTTCCGAGGACCGACTGCGCGCCGCTTGCCCGGACCTGGAAGCGCGGCTGCGACGGGGAGAATTTCCGTGGCAGGAAGAACCCGGCCTCTGGCCGCGCCTCTGGAGCAGCCCCGTCCTGGCCATCGGCCACGACGCGCCGAAGGCGCAGGCAGACCGCCTGCTCAGGCTGCACGTCAGCGGCACCGAGCAGTCAGGCGACCAACCGCGCCTCTGAGCCGGCGAAAACCGCACCTGCCGGTCGCCAGATGGTCCCGGAGGAAGTACACCTGGACCCCCCCCGCCGGAAGTTCCGGGCCCGGCTGCTACAGTATCGGCGTGATGTATCTCAGCGGCAGTTCCAGTTCCTTCGCCGGTCAGCCGGAGACCATCGGCATGATCGTCGGCCCCCGCACCGGGGGGTTGATGCCGATTCGGGAAGGCCGCCGCTGGGCGTCCGACAACGACGCGTTTCACGGCCGGTTCACCGAGGCCGGTTTTCTGACGCACCTCAGGCGCCTCACTCCGTTTCAGGACACCTGCCTGTTCGTCACCTGCCCGGACGTGGTCGCCGACAAGGTCGCCACGGCCCTGCTGTACGCCGAGTGGGCCCCGCGGCTGCACGACCTGGCCTTCCCGGTCGCCTGGGTGGCGCAGGACGGCGCAGGCCCGGACGACATCCCCGGTGACTGCGACGCGGTGTTCATCGGGGGCAGCACCGAGTGGAAGCTCGGTTCGGACGCCTGGGCCGTCTGCCGGGCGGCGAAGGAGCAGGGGAAGTGGATTCACATGGGGCGCGTGAATTCGCACCGCCGCACCGTACACGCCGCGCGCATGGGCGTCGACAGCGTCGACGGCACGCATTTCGCGTTCGTCGGCCACCAGCAGGGCTGCCTGGACATCACCGCCTGGTTGCAGTCCGCCGTCCTCGGCCGGCGGCAGGAGCGCCTCCTATGATGCTGACCCTCACGTACCTCGCCGCCATCGTCCTCGCCAACCTGAGCGCCGCGCACTTCGGCCCCGGCGCGAGCATCGTCAACGCCTTCGTGCTGATCGGCCTGAACCTCGCGTCCAGAGACCGGCTGCACGACCTGTGGGGACAGCACGTGGCCCGCAACATGCTGCTGCTGATCGTGGTCGGCGGCGCCCTGTCCTGGGCGCTGAACGCCGGCGCGGGCCGCATCGCGCTGGGGTCGGTACTGGCCTTCATGCTGAGCGAGGGCGTCGACGCGTTCGTCTACCACCGCCAGCACCACCGCCCGTACCTGGTGCGCAGCAACCTCAGCAACGTGTTCGGCGCGGCGGTCGACAGCCTGGTCTTCCCGGTCATCGCCTTCGGCGGGTTTCCGCTGCTGATCATCGCCGCGCAGTTCGCCGCCAAGGTGCTCGGCGGCCTGCTGTGGAGCCTGCTGCTCAACCGCCGCGCCGCCCCCCTGCCCGGTGTACCGCTGCCGCCGCTCCAGAAGTAGGCATCAACCGGAACGCCCACGGCCATAAAGCCGTGGGCGTTCTGCTGGCGGCCCGTGACGGCGTTACGCCAGTGGCGGCCAGAACGGTCTGCCGCACGTCTCACAGCAGGAACTGCCGTCCAGCCCACCCGGAACGAGGTCGTCTTCCAGCAGCCGCAACGACTCGGCCGCACTCAAGGCGCGCAGCAGGTCGCCCGGCGTGAGCGTCTCCCAGTCGAGGTCGGTGAGCAGCCGCGTCACGAGCGCCGCCACCCGGCCGCATTCAGGCAGCAGCACCCGGAACGTCCACCCGTGCGCCAGGTGCGCCGGAACCGTCGGGGCGGCCAACAACGCGGCGAGCGTGACGTCCGTCTCACCTTCCCACCAGCCGGGCCGGTCCGGGTCGCCCAGGGGACGGTAGCGGAACGTCACCTCCGGCCAGAACAGGTCCCCGGTCTCCGCCAGGCCCGACACCCCCAGCGTCAGGGAAGGCCGCCCGTCACGCTCTTCCTCCCAGCGGTCATCATCGTCTTCACGAATCAGGAACACCACCGGCTGGGGAATCACTTCACCGCTCAGATCGTCTGTCAGGTCACCGCTCCGGTCGCTCATACCGGCCAGCATGACCGCCTGGACAGCGGGCTGTCAAGGGCGTCTGGGACGACATTCTACGTGGACGTACGTGGACATACGAGAACGGACGAGGACGGACGAGACAGGACGACGCTGGCTAGACAGGTCACACCGGTGCAGTACGTTCACAGCAGAAGCGGTAGACTCGGGCCGTGCAGAACGCCCGCGCCCCACGGGCCGTCCTTGCTGTTTTCCGTGCTGTTTTCCGTCCGCCTCCCGCCCCGGGCGGGGCAGGAGGCGGACCTCCCTGACTCCACATGAACCGACACGAAACCACCTACTTCCAAGGTCACCTCTCCACCCTCACCTTCCTGGAACGTCATGTCCAGGCCAGGGGCGGGCACCTGAAGCTGCACCGGGCAGAAGTCTTCACCGACTGGAAGCAGAACATCCACGCCGTCTGGGGAGAGGGCGAACTGAACGGCGTGACCTTCAGCCTGCGCGGAGCCCTGGATGAACGTCCGCACGACACCGCGCACGAGGAAATCCTGAACCTGGTGCAGGGCGAGATGCCCGGGCATCTCAAGGTGATGGGAGCAGACACCTGGGCGCTGCACGGCGACAGGCCGGACAACGACATGCTGGCCGTCACACAGTGCGCCTCCTTCGATGACGAGAACCCGCCACTGCGGGTGTTCGGCAACGCCGAGATGCTGCGCCTGCTCGGTCTGCCGGTGCCGCCGCTGCTGCCGGAACTCAGCGAAGACGAGCAGCCACAGTGGGACGCCCTTCAGACGCTGCTGCCCCTCAGGGACGTGCTCACGGGCCGCCACGCGGACCTGCTGGACCTGCTGATCGGCGGCCTCCAGCAGGAAGAGGCGGCCATGACCGGATACCTGCGGGCCGTCCATGAAGTCGTCCTGGTGATGGCCGAGCGTCAGGCCATGAACGTCGCCGACGAAGCCCGGCAGGCTGAACCGGTGCCCGGCGCTCCCTGGCTGCTGCCGGAAGACCCGCAGTCCCGCGCGAAGATGATCGCGGCCGAACTCGAACGAACCGCCCCGGCCCGGGTGCTGCGCACCCTCGCCGCTCAGCCGCACCGCGGCGAGCACCTCAGGAACGTTCTGGCCTTGATCGGCACCGAACTGCCGCACTTCACCCAGGAGTTGAGCCGATGAACCAGGAACCCACCACCCAGACCCCCGGCCCGGCCCGGCCCACCCGTCCCGGCAGCACGCCGGACATCACCGAGATTCCGGCCGCCGCCAGCGCCGCCTTTCAGGTTCAGGCCCGCGCCCGCCTGACCCCGAACGGCCTGCACCTCAAAGGCCGCCTCGGAGCGCAGCAGGCGCTGCGGTTCACCCTGCAGGTGCCGCTCGAAGTGCACGGCACGCCCGGCGTGGACGACCGGCACCTGAACCTCGAGGTGTTCCTCGGAACGCCCCCCGACCTGGTCGCCAGCGGCGAACTGAGCGTGAACGAGCACGGCGACGTCCAGGGCAGCCAGCTGCTGCGCGTCCGGCCCGGCCACGCGGTGCTCGCCCGCACCGCCTGCACCATGTACGTGCTGGCAGAGCAGGACCGGCAGGCCAAACTGGACGCGTCCGCCGGGCCGGAGGCGCAGGCACAGCCGGCACTGGACGTCCATCTCGCAGAGGTCCAGCCGGCACTGGAACCGCCGGTGCGCCCTGAAACCGCGCCGGTGCAGACGCTTCAGATGTACACCCAGCAGTTCCAGGGTCAGGACCTCGCTCCGCCGGAAATCTCTCTCGCGCCGTCAGGTCAGCCGGACACGTCCGAGGGGTCCTGGTGGATCACCGACAACCTGGACCTCGCCGCCGAGGCGATGGGTCGTCTGAATACCGGCCGGGAGGTCACCCGGGAAGAACTGGTCAGGATGCCGTACCTGGACGTCTCCGAGGTGTACAGGGGCCTGCCGATCAGCAGAAAGCCGACGCAGTTGAAAGAGACGGACATCCGCTTCACCCATCCGCTGATCTGGGCCGAGGCCCGCTTCGGCAAGGACGGCACCCTGCTGGCCAGCGGCCTGCTGATCGAAACGGTCCGCACGGGCAGCCTGTTCGCGGACCTGAGCGAGACGCCCGCCGACGCCGAGGAGCAGATGTACGAGGTGAAGGTGTCGATGTTCCAGCCGTACACCCGGGAACGGCACAGGTTCATGCTGCCGCTCCCCGAAGGTGTGCCCAAACGGCCGCTGCTGCACACGATGACCCTGGTCCTGGCACTGGACCGCAACGGGCGGATCATGAAGAGCGTCGGCGGCGTGATCGGCGGCGACCTCGAGGCGCTGGTGCCCAGCGAGACCAGCGACACCGCCAGGGCCAAGGCGTTCGAGCGGTACGTGTACGAACGCACCATGACCGCCACCGAGGAACTGTTCAACATTCACCGGGCCATGACGCAGCACGTCCCCGGGTACGCCGTCGAACTGGTCTCCACTGAAGTGGACGAACCCGACCGCTGGAGAATCGCCCGCACCACCGAACAGCCGTCTCTCCCCGCGGAACCGCAGGAACGCCAGTGGCTGATCGAGATTTTCAGGGACGCCCAGAAAGAGGCGAAGACCTTCAGCAGGACGGACGCCGGCGTGTCCCTGAGCAGCGCCGAGAAAGCGCTTCAGATCAACGCCACGGCGCTCGGAGCGACGACGATGCAGGCCACGCTCGTTGATCTGCCGAGAACCACCGATCTGCGCGCCACCCGGCGCACCACCTGGACCGAGTCGGACCGGCAGAATCTGGAAGGCCCCTCGCGCATCGGTATCCTCACCACCCAGGTCGGTCCCGAGGACATCGGGGCCAAGCGCAACGGGGCCGCGGCAGGCGCCCATCTGGCGCAACTGCCGGCCGACCGGTCCTACGAACTGCACCTGCACATCTTCCAGATGGAACACGGCCACAGGGACCCCCGCCGCGTCTCCCAGCGCCCAGGGTCGGCCATCGTCCCCACACGCGTGGTGCAGTTGCGCGACGCCTGCACGCTGGTCCTGGCCCTGAATGCCGAGGGCCGGCTGATCGGTCGCCCGCTGCTGATGTACCCGTCGTCACAGGTGGAGAAGTACAAACGGGTCACCCACAGCGGAACGGACCCGCTCGAGTACAAAATCGAGACCATCGCCACCGACGCGCTGATGCTGATGCAGCGGACCCACGAGCACCTCAGGCTCGGGCGTCCCCACGACGCCTCCCAGGAAGCGGGCGGGCCGGAACGCTGGACGCTGAAGCTCCCGCAGGACCAGCGGCACGAGGCCCCGGAGGCGCTGGCCGCGCGGCTCGAGCGGCACCTGGCGTACATCGATTCGGACAAGGTGGCGCGCAAGACGGCCCGCTGGATGCTGACCCGCCACATCGAGGCGAGGAAGACCGAGGGGTGGATCCGGCAGACGTTCGTGCCCCGGCAGGAGATCGCCCGGCAGCTGCGCGAGAACGGCGCGGACCAGGCGGGCGTGCTGGCGAACGCCTGGCGCCTGATGGTGCTGGTGCCCTGGCGCGTCGGGCGCGGCGTCTACCGCATCGATGAGACGCTCCTCGGCTACCTGTGGGAGACGGGCAACCAGGAACAGGTGCCGAGCAAGGTGCTGATGGACCTGCCTGAGTACACCATCTACGTGCCGACGCCCGGACTGACGCTCGAAACCGGACAGCCGCTGCTGGGGTTCTTCGCCACGGTCGATGCGGCCGCCAGCCCACCGCACCTGCACCTGATGCTCGAACCGGTCTCGCCGGTGATGATCACCGTCAACGTGCCGCTCGCCGAGATGCTGAACCTCAGCGAACTGAGCCTCCCGGACGAGGACACCTTCGGCGTGCCGCAGAACCTGCCGCTCACCGCCTCACGCTGCGTGAACCTGCTGATCTACCTCTGCTCGGTCACCGGGCAGCGCGACCTGCGCCCCGGCGAGCGTCCCCAGGGCAGTCAGGAGGTGCTGCCGCCCACGCCAGGGCACCCGGTGCGCCCGCGGGTGATTCGCAACGCCGGCAAGGAGACGCTGGAGGCCAGGACCGCGCCGGTCGTCTGGGACGTCGGCGTGCGCCTCGGCCGGGCCGTCCGGACGGCCCTCGGAAGTGCGCCGGGTCAGGAGCGGACCGGCACCGGTGACGGCGAGCCCGGCAGCGGCACCTTCAAGCGGCCCCACCTGCGGCGGCACCACTGGCATCCGTACGCCACCGGTCCCAGAAACCAGAAGCGCGGCGTGGTGGTGCACTGGCAGCCGCCGATCATGGTGAACTTCGATCTCGCCACCGACGACCTGGACGACCTCCCGGTGGTGGTGCGGCCGGTCAAGCTGGTCAAGGACGTCAAGCCGGGCGGCGCGTGAACGGCGACGCGTCCGCCTGGCCGTACGGTCCGGAATTCGCCTCGTTCGAGGAACTGAGGTCCAGGCACGCCGAGAAGCTCGCGCCACTCGGCCAGGGCGTGCGTGCCCGGCTGCACCTCAAGCGCCGCCGCCTGGTGATTCTGGACCAGGAGGACGCCCGGCAACTCGGCGCGGCGCTCGAAGGGGCGCGCGACCTGTGCGCCCTGCTGAGGCAGATCGGAACGATCACGGCGCTGATGCGCGCGGAGACGGCAGCGGAAGATGCGGCAAAGAACGACGCGCCGCTCCCCGGCCCGTCCGACTCCACCCTCGAAGGCCTGGCCCGCACGCTGCTGCTGCAATCGGCCGACCTGGCGCTGAAGGGCCTGCCGGCCCTGGAACGGGCCCTCGGACTGGAACAGCCCCCAACAGCGCCGGCGAACCGGGCGATGCCGCCCGGTTCGCCGGCCACCCTGAACGCCGGGCACCCCCCTCAGGAGGAACAGCATGAATGAACCGGACCGCGCTCCACCTCCAGCACCCGAAACCGAACCCTCCGCCGCTGAATGCACTGGCACCCCTGAACGCACTGGCACCCCCGCCCTGTTCGGCCAGGTGGTTCACCAGGCCTGGTTGGACGTCATGCAGGAACAGAACCGAACGGTCGAGGAGGCCAGACGCACCTGGGAGACCCTGGAGGACGAGGACCGGGTGGTCGATCACCGGATCGCCCTGGCCGTCGCCGCCACGATGACCGGCGACCCGGTCGACGTCCGGTTCGCCCACACCTCCTGGATTCCGCCCAGCGACCTGCGCGTGCTCGCGGCGGGACTCCAGTTCGCCGGGTACGTGCACCCCGGCACCTGGAGCGGACTGATGACCCGCACCAGCCTCAGCGAGCGGGACCTCAACCACCTCGAGCACCTGTGCGCCGACTGGACGGGCCTGCTGGAACGCCGACACCACCAGCCCAGGCAGACGTTCCCGAAGGTCCAGCAGGAACGCCTGACCACGGCCGCCTACGAAACCTGGGCGAGCACCCTGCGCGTTCAGGGACGCCGGGTCTCCGAACACCTCGCACACTGGGACGTGCTGCCGGAACGCGACCGGGCGGTGTTCACCCACGTCGCTGACGTCACCCGGAGCGCGGTCCTGGCACAGAACACCCTCGCCCGGTACGCCGCCGTGCGGCTGCTCAGCGACGACCTGAACGCCCTCGGTCAGGTGCTGTCCTGCGCCCTGAACGGCAAGACCCAGACGTTCCTGAAGTATGCGGACCTGACCTGGGAGGACCTGGCGCAAACCCTACTGACGCTGGAAACCTACCAGCGCGACGTGATCCTCTGCTCCTAGCACCCGGACGCCCACCCCCACCGCCCTTCACATCTTCACAGGAGACCACCATGAACCTCATCCTCAAGAACGTCCAGTTGACCGTCGGCGGCCAGACCATCACGCTCGGGGAACTCGAACTGACTGCCGAGACCGCCAGGGTCAGCGCGGAATTCACCGAGAGCGACCACAGCACGCCCCTGGACCAGCCACGGCAGATCAGCGTGGAGATCAACGCTTCCAGGGTCAACGTCTACGACCAGACCCCGGACAACGCCGGGGCCGGCGTCAGCCTCGGCATGCGCGGGACCCTCTCCGAGGACGACGCCCCCGGCCTGCGGGCCGAAATCTACGCCCGCGACTGGCAGGGAGACGCGGAAGACGACACCGGCAACACCCAGGTGGGTGAGATGTTCTTCGCCGCCGTCTCCAGCACCTCCGCCGCAGACGACCGGCAGAGCGTGGACGTGCTCGCCCACCTCGGACGCCTGCACACCGACGAGCAGGCGAACCTGTACTGAGGCGAGCAGGCGAACCTGTACTGAGGGGCCGCAGCCCTCCAGTGCTCCACCACAGAGTGGTCCGGACGCGCGTCCGGACCACCCTGTTTCCCTGTGCCGACATGACTGCCCACGCCATCACCTACCTGCTCAGTTCCTCCAGCAGCCTCGAAGGACTGCGCCCCGACATCGGCGTGATGGTCGGACCGCGCGTCACCGGCATCCGGCCGCTCGAGGAAGGCCGCCAGTTCGCCGTGGACTGCGACGCCTTCTCGGAGGTCGTCTCGTACGACGATCAGGTCTACTTCGCGCACCTCGAGCGCCTGCGCCCGTACCACGCCCAGTGCCTGTTCGCGGTGGTCCCGGACCACTACCGGAACGGAGACGCGACCCGCGAGTCCTACGAGGCGTCGGTCCGCATTCTGGCCGAGTTCTTTCCGTTTCCTCTCGCCTACGTGCTCCAGGACGGCTGTGAGCAGCACGGGGACTTTCCGCACTGCGACGCGGTGTTCCTCGGCGGCAGCGATCCGTGGCGCGAGGCCTGCGGCGCGGGGCTGCTGCTCAAGGCCCGCGCCGAGGGCCTCTACACCCACTGCGGGCGGGTCAACTCCCAGCGGCGCCTGGACGCCCTGGCCGCCCTGGACGTGGACTCGGCCGACGGCACCTACATGCGCTTCGCCGGACTGGACCGCGCCAAGCGGGACATCGGCCAGTGGCTCGACCACGCGCAGGCTCCGAGAGTCTTCAGCGCCGACAGCCTCCGTCCGGCATTCCTGAGCGTCGAGCGCGCCCTGAGCCTCCGGCAGAGCCGCTCCGGTCGCCACAAGACCACGTACGGCGAGCCCACCTCCGATCAACCGGACCTGTTCACCGGCGCCAGTTCCGGCCAACCGGAACCGGTGCAGGAAGACCCTGCGCCCTCAGGGTCCCGCGCGGCCAGGGCACAGACGCCAGGCACCCGTCTGGGCGGCTACCGGCACCTGGACCTGAACGCCCACGCCGACTTTCTGAACGACGTGGAATTCGAGGCCGCGCCGCGAAAGTCCCGCGCCGCCCGTCGCCCGGCCCCGCCCGCCCCTTCGTTACTGCCAGCGTAGACTGATCCCCAGACGTAACACCCAGATGCCCCCTCAGGAGGTTCCATGAACGACGTCCCCGGTCCGCTCACCGCAATACAGCAACGCTTGCAGGCTCCGTTCACCTCTCACCTGGTGCAGTGGCGCCCGGTGAAGTTCAATGCAGAGCGCAGTCAGGCACTGGTCCGGCCCCACATCGGGGTCCAGGCCGTCCAGGACCGCTTCGATACCGTGTGCCCAAACGACTGGGCCTTCGAGTTGACTGTGCTCGGCGGCACCCCGCCGAGCGTCAAGGGCCGCCTGACGGTCGTTGGCCTGGTCAGGGAGAACGTCGGTCAGGCCGAACAGCGGGACGGTCATCCAGGAACGCTCCAGGACGCAGTCTCGGACGCCTTCGTGCGCTGCGCCGAGCAGTTCGGCGTCGGCCGGTATCTGCGGGACGTCCCGGCACAGTGGGTCTTCTCGAACATGCTGGACGACCTGCGCCTGCAGGAGGACGCCCCCGACTGGGCGCAGCCGAAGCAGTCCACCGGCGAAGCGCCGACCCTGCCGGAATGGGCGCAGGCCGAGTTCGAGCGTTCCCCCGGCACTCAGCACCTGCTGAGCGTGCTCGCCGAGATGAACGCGTCGCTGCCCCAGGACCTGGACCGACAGCGCGAGGTGCTCCGGCACCTGAACGCGGCCCTGAACGCGGCGGGGGCCGGAACGGGCGCGGCCCTGGAAGACGGTCCGAACACCACCCACCCCGGAGGCCCGTCATGACCACGCCCGCAGCCCCCACCGCACCGGTGCTGTACCGGCATAAGAAGGGCAACCTCTATCACGACGTGACGCGTGAGACCGCACCGAAGGACCTGGCCGAGGGCGAGGTCGTCTGGGTGACGGTGCCCGGCCGACCGGCCGCGCCGTTCACCGTGACCGACCCGGTGCGGGAAGGGACCCGCTTCGTGGCGTACGAAACGGCCGGTGGCGTGCCCGGACAGAAGAAACGCTGGGTGCGGGACGAGCGGATGTTCGATGACGGCCGCTTCACCCGGCTGTACGGCCTACGCGCCTGGGTCGCCCTGGCCCGCCTGGCCGTGAGCACCTGGCTGGGAAAACCCTGAACGCATGAACCGCCGAGCTGCCCAGGCCTGGGGGTGAGCACCCGGCCGGGCCCGGAAGGACCCCCGTTGATCATGTCCCACTCATCTCGGCACCACACCCCCGTCACCCCCCCTGACGCATGGAACCGCTTCCAACAGCATGAAGGGGAATCCGCTCAGGAATCCTTTATAGTTCTGGCCGTGCACCACGCCTGACGAGAAGCCGACCCGCAGCACCTCACGAGCAGCGCCACCCCCGAATTCGTTGCACCGCTGTAAGCTCTTCGTCAGGCGAAACGGGTTACCGTACCTAAAGCTGCGCTTAATGCGGCGCCCGTGTTCTGAGCTGTGCCCGCACGTCTTTCCGCCGCCCGTCTGTTGTGCCGTTCAGGATGAATCCAGTTCTGAACCAAGGAGTTCACGTGTCCGTTTTCCCTCGCTTCTCCGCCGTGTCCGGCCGCCGCGCCGCCCTGCTCAGCCTGACCCTTGGTCTCGGCACGGCCCTGGCCGCACCGACCATCAGCCTCAACCTGATGAAGGTGACCACCACCGTCAAGGACGGCGTCAGCCTGGACAGCCTGTCCGCGGCCGACAAGGTCATGCCCGGCGACGTGCTGCTCCAGCGCGCCACGCTGCGCACCGACAAAGCTCTGAAGGCCGGGCACGTCACCCTGCCGGTTCCGAAGAACACCCGCTACGTGGCCGGCAGCCTGAGCACCTTCAAGGACATGACGGCGGAGTTCAGCGCCGACGGGAAGACCTTCAGCCTCAAGCCGATGAAAACCGTGACCGTCACCGAGAACGGCAAGACGGTGCAGAAGCAGGTCGCCGTGCCGCCGAACGAGTACACAGCGCTCCGCTGGACCGTGCCCACCCTGCCCGCCGGGTCGGAAATCACGGTCGGCTTCAAAGTCACCGTCAACTGAACCACCGATTCCGGCTCACCCGCTCCGCCGCTCCCGCCCCGCCGTACTCGCTCTGCCGCCGCCTCTCGCCGCTTCCCGCTTCAAGGAGATCTCCATGACCCGAACTGCTTCCCTGCTCAAACGCTCCCTCGCCCTGCTCACCCTCGCGCTGGCCGCCTCGGCCGGAGCGGCCGGCACCGCCGCCGGCAGCACCATCTCCAACATCGGCTACGTCGACTATACCGACGACACCGGCGTCGCTGCCACCGCCCAGTCGACGGCCGTCACCGCCACCGTGCTGCAGGTCTACGCCGTCAGCATCACCCCCGACGGCACCACCGCCGCACCCGGCCAGACCCTCTTCACCAACAACACCACCGGCCTCCAGAACATCGCCCTGCCGTACACGCTCTCGAACCCCGGCAACGGCACCGACAGCTTCGCGCTCAACACCTACACCACCGCCGGCGCGGCCACCACCAGCGCCAACGTGACGGCCGCGAACGTCAAGTATTACGCCGACACCGACAACAGCAACAGCTACACCCCCGGCACCGACGTGCAGATCACCGGCAACGTGACGCTCGCCGCCGACGGCACCACCCGGTTCTTCGCCGTCTACCCGGTCCCGGCCAACGCCGCCGGTGGCACCAACTACGACCTCGACCCGCAGGCCACCTCGCAGGGCGACACCACCAAGACCGACTTCAACAACGTCGGGCGCATCACGGTCAAGAACGTCTACGACCTCAGCTTCGCGGCCAGCCAGGCGAGCACCATCACCACCCCCGGCACCGCCGCCTACACCCAGACGCTCACCAACACCGGCAACTCGCCGCTGACCGCCGCGCAGATCGCGCTGAGCGCCTCGGCCGCCGACACCGTGACCGGCACGGGCGCGTTCACCCAGAGCTACACCGTGACCTACGGCGGCACGACCACCGCGTCCTTCGCCACCCCGCAGGCGGCCGTCAACGCCGCGCTGACCAGCCCGCTGGCCGCCGGGACCTCGCTGGTGCTGAACACCACCGTGACCGCCAACAACGCCCTCTCGGCCGGGAACAAGGAAATCCTGACGCTGGGCGCGGCCATCACCGGCGTGACGAACAGCCAGACGGCCAACAACAACGAGCCGACCCCCATCCTGGTGACCGACACCACCACGGTGATCAAGGGTGCCGGCGCCGTCACCAAGACCCAGGCGCTGTGCGGCGTCTCCGGCGCGACCGCCCCAGCCAGCTGCCCGGCCAGTGGCAGCACGGCCACCACCGGCATCAACGTGCGCCCCGGCGACTACGTGGTGTACTACCTCTCGGCCACCAACAGCGGCACCGGCAACATTTACGGCACCAAGGTCCGGGACGCCCTGCCGGCCGGCGTGAGCATCTACAGCCTCGCGGCCACCAGCACCCAGGCCGGCACCGTCCTGTACTCGACCAACGGCACCACCTGGACCGCCACCCCCACCACCCTGACCGTCAACAACGGCGCGACCGTCTACGCGGCCGTCGACACCAATGCCGACGGCACCATCACTGCCCTCGACGTCACTGGGGCCGGCAAGACGGTGCTGTTCCGCGTCAAGGTCAAGGTCAACGACGGCGCCGCCGTGCAGACCGCGCCCGCCGCCGACGGCCAGACCGTCAACTGAGGTTCACAGGAAGGCACGACCTGACCTCAGGTCGTGCCTTCCTGTGAGATTCGGGTAAGATTCTCACTGTCAGACTGTTCACCGTACGCTCCTCCCCCTTCGCCCTCTCCCCCGATGTCCCCTTCCCTGGAGCCCCATGATCAAGCGTTTCTCTGCCCTGCTCGCCCTGACCGCCGCCGTTCTCGCCACCAGCGCCGGTGCGGCCGGTACCGCCGCCAACACCCCGATCAGCAACACCGGTGTGTTCGACTACATCGACGACGCCGGCACCACCCAGACGGTCAGCAGCACCCCGGTGACGATCACCGTCGTGCAGGTCGCGGCCATCACCATCGCGCCGAACGGCACCGTCGCCAACCCCGGCCAGACGGTCTTCGCCGCCCCCGGCAGCACCGGCGTGCTGGTCTACACCGTCACCAACAACGGCAACGGCAACGACGCGGTCATCCTGAGCACCACCAACGGCCAGGGCACCCCCCTGACGGGCGTGACGTACTACTACGACGCTCAGCTGACCCAGCCGGTCCCGAACACCGGCGTGCCGCTCACGGCCGACCAGTCGCGCACCGTCTACGCGGCCTACACCGTGCCTGCCGGTCAGCAGGGCGGCGCCGGCACCTACGTCGACCCGGTCGGCACCAGCACCATCGACGCCACCGTGGTCGACAACGACAACGTCGGCCTGATCAGCGCCACCCGCGTGCACAGCGTCAGCGTGACCGTCAACAACGCCCTGCAGGTCACCACCCCCGGCAGCGTCGTGGGCACCCACTCGCTCAAGAACACCGGCAACACCCCGATTGCGAGCGGCGACGTCACCCTGCAGGCAACCGTCACCGACCCGAACGCCATCTTCGCCACCATCAGCTACCAGTTCGGCGACGGCACCCAGAGCGGCGCGGCCAGCGCCGACGTGAACACCGCGCTCTCGAACTACCTGACCACGGTTGGTACGCTCGCCGCCGGTCAGACCATCACCCTGACCACCACCTACACCGCTGCGGCCGGGAAGACCGCCGGTCAGCAGGCCAGCGACGCGGTCAAGGGCTACTTTGCCCAGACCAGCACCCAGGCCGACGTCTACAACACCACCCTCGCGAACGCCACCACCGGCACCGACACGGTCACGGTGATCGCCGGCAAGGCCAACGTGGTCAAGACCGCCGACAACTGCGGCACCGACGTCAACTGCGCCAACCCGACGCTCAACACCACCACCGGCAAGCCCGGCGACTACGTCCGCTACACCATCACGGTCAGCAACATCGGCACCGGCAACCTGAAGATGCCGATCCTGCGCGACACCCTGAACGGTGCCCTGACCTACGTCAGCAGCACCGCCAGCAGCAACCAGGCGGGCGGCCAGGCCACCTACAGTGTCAACAACACCGCCTACACCACCGCCGCGCCCACCACCCTGGCGACCGGCGGCACCCTCTACGCCGGCTTCGACAGCAACGGCTCGGGTGGCAAGCCCGACGCGGCCGACACCCTGACCATGAACAACACCTTCACCCTGGTGATCCTCACCAAGATCAAGTAACCCCCAGAGGAGACGCGGGGGAAAGTGGAGTGTTCCACTTTCCCCCGGTCTGCTCAACGTGTCCGGCCAGGACCACGTTCTGTCACCGATTTCCTTTAACATCAGAAGGCACGACCAACCGCACGCTCCACCCCTTTTTGCCGGACCCCTTTTTGCCAGACCCCCTGTTAGACCCCCTGTTGCCGGACCCCCTGTTCCACGCACTGTGTTCGCCGTCTTCGTCTTCTTCTCCGGCTTCCCCCACGGCGCTGCCCTCCCCCTCACCCGTCCAGGAGACTTCATCCATGCGCCCCCTGTCCCTGCTCAGCCTCAGCCTGCTCCTGACCTCCACCGCCCTGGCGACCGGCACGCCCGCCGGGACCGTCATCACCAACACCGCCACCTTCGACAGCGAGGACGGCCGGGTAGACAGCAACCCGGCCAGCCTCTCGGTGCAGGCGGTCTGTGGGCTGACGCTCGGTCAGGACGGCCAGACGCGCACCGTGCAGGCCGGACAGGGCGCGTACTTCGGCCACCTGCTGACCAACACCGGCAACGCCACCCAGACGTACACGCTCACCCCCGGCCCCAGCGGCGTGAACGCCTACCAGGACCTGGACGCCAACGGCCAGCCGGGCACCGGTGAAGGTCCCGTCACCAGTGTGACGCTCGCCCAGGACGCCAGCGTGCCGCTGCTGCTCGGTGGGCTGGTCAGCACCTTCGGCGCCCGCACCTGGACCCTGACGGCCAGCTGCGCCACCCCCCAGGACGGCCAGGGCACGGTCAGCGACACGCTGGGTAGCCAGGGCGCCTCCCTGCTGATCACCAAGACGCTCACCACCCCCGCGCAGATCCAGGCGGGCGAGGCGGCCTCCTACACCGTGACCGTGAAGAACCCCAACCCGGTGGCGGTCAGCGGCGTGACGCTCGACGATCCGCTGCCCCAGAACGAGGCGTTCGTCTCGGCCACGCCCGCCCCGGCGACCCAGTCCGGCCAGGCGCTGCACTGGGAGTTCGGCACCTTGCAGCCGAATGAGACCCGCACCGTGTCCCTGAACACCACCACGCTCACCGGCACCCCCGACGACACGCTCGTGACCAACACGGCCACGGCGAAGAGCACGGACCTGCCCGGCAGCGTGCAGGCCAGCGCCGCGCTGCGCGTCTTCACCACCACCCTGCTGCTGCAGAAGGCGGTGCTCGAACGAACTGCGGACGCTGGCGACCTGCTGCACTACACCGTGACGCTGAGCAACCCCTCCGGCGCGGAACTGAGCGCGGCCGTGATCACCGACACTCCCGCCGCCGGCCTGCGCTACCTGCCCGGCTCGGCGCAACTGGACGGCCAGGCGATGCCCGACCCGGCCCAGCAGGACGGCGTGCTGACCTTCACGGTCGGCAACCTGCACGCCCGGCAGACCCTCACCCTGACCTACACCCTGCAGGTGGGCCCCGACACCGCCGAGATCCTGCCGAACACCGCCACCGCCCGCGCCATCGCCGGCAACACCAGCACCGCCCCGGCCATCGTCAACAGCAACATGGCCCGCGTCAACCTCCCCAGGGTCGCCCGGCTGTTCGGCGGCCTGGGCGAGATTCTCGGCCGCGTCTACGTCGACCGCTCCGGTGCCGGCCACTACGTGGCCGGCACCGACACCCCGGTCGCGGGCGCGCGCGTGTTGCTGGCCGGCGGGCGCGAGGTGCTCACCGATCAGCAGGGCCGCTACCACTTCGCCGACCTGCAGCCGGGCCTGTACAGCCTGCGCCTCGACCCCAGGAGCGCGCCCTGGGCCGCCCGCCCGTGGCCCGGTGACCGTGGGCTGACCGGCAGCCGGAGCGCCGACGTAACAGGGCTGACCAACATCGACTTCCCGTTGATTCCCAACACTGGAGGTGTGAAGTGAAGGCCAAAACCCGCTGGGCCCTGACGCTGCTGCTCACCGGGGCGCTCGCCGGCCACGCCTCCGCGCAGGAGGCCCCGGCCATCTCCCTGCCGAGCACCGAGATGAGCGAGAGCCAAGCCGTCCAGCCGCGCGAACTGCGGCTGGACGTGACCGTGCCGAGCAGCGCCGCGTCGGTCCTGGTGTTCGTGCCGCTCACCGAAGGTCAGGCGGTCGTGCCGGGCAGCGTGACGTTCGCCGGCCAGGCGGTCGACGATTCGGCCGTGCGCGTCTCGGCGCTCGGCGCGTACCTGAACCTACCGGCGGGCAACGGCGAGTTGCGCCTGACGCTCACCGGCCTGAACAGCGAGGCGGCCACCCCGGTCGCCTCGCTGCAGGTGCGCTACGGCCCTGGCCGCAGCGAGACGCTGCAGGGCACGGTCAGCGCCAGCGACTTCGCGCTCGCCAAACCGCTGAGCGGCGCGGTGCCCGAGAGAACAGCCGTCATCCGCAGCCCGCAGGACAACCTCGCCCTGCGGGACCGCGCCAGCGTAAACGTCAGCATCGACCTGCCGCTGAACGCCGCCCCCGAGGACGGCCTGAAGGTCAACGGCGTACCTGTGCCCGAGACGCGGATCGGCAAGCGCACCCTGTACCAGGACGGGCACTCCAGGTACGACTACGTGGCCGTGCCGCTGCAGGTGGGCCAGAACCGGCTGACCGCCTACGGCGACACGGTCACCGTCACCGCCGCCGGGCCGGCCGCCTCGGTGCAGATCACGCCCAGGGGCACGCTGATCGCCGACGGCAGCACCCCGCTGGTGTTCGACCTGAACGTGCAGGACGCGCAGGGCAACCCTTCGGACGTACCGTCCGTCAGCGTCACCACCGAGGGCAGTGAGCCGAGTGAGGTGGACAGCGACGCCCAGCAGTCCGGGTACCAGGTCGCCGTGACGCGCGGCCGGGCCACCCTGACGCTGCGCCCGCTGAGCGTGCCCGGGCCGGTCCGGCTGACCTTCGACGTCAACGGCCACGCCCAGACGACCGTGTACCCGGTGCAGGCGGGCGGCGGCACCGTGATCGTCGCCCACGCGGGCGGCACCGTCAGCGGCGGGTTGCCTGGAAGTGCGAGCTTCCAGGGCGCGGCCAGCATCGAGGCCCCGATCCTGGACGGCAAGCTGTACGTGGCGGCCGACAGCCAGGGCGTGAACAAGGTGACCCCGCCGTTCGCCCGCTACGGCGCCTACGGCGACGCCAGCGTCTCGAGCCAGCCGCTCTCGGCCCAGGGGAAATTCGCGGCCAAGTACGTCTCGCCGCAGGTGGCGGTCAACTACGGCCAGGACGCGGCCCTCGACCCGGTCTTCGGCGTGCACACCGGCGCGGACGGCCTGAACCTCGAGACGGTCGGCGACACCCGGGTCGGCGCCTCGCTGACCCAGCTGCCGGGCAACCAGCTCACAGCCGTGCTGATCCCGAACGGTACGCGGCTGCTGAACCTGCCCGGCGCCCTGATCTCCGGCAGCGAGACGCTGGTCCTGGTGATCAGCGACGGCAGCACCGAACTCTCCAGGCGCACCCTGGTCCGGGGGGCGGAGTACGTCACCGACGAGAACGGCCTGATCGAGTTCCCAAGCCCCTTCCTGCCGGTCGATGCCCAGGGCCACCAGCAGCGGCTGCTCATCAGCTACCGCTCGCCCGACCAGGGCGGCCAGAGCAGCACCACCGCCGGCGTGCATCTGACGCGTCACCTGGACCTCGGCCCTGCCAGCACGCTCGACGTCAGCGCGGGCGCCCTGCTGCAGGCGGGCGTGCCGGCGTTCGGCGTGCACGCCACGCTGACCGCGCCCCAGGGCGGGGCCGACGTGCTGATCGGCGCGTCCGGCGGGGCCCTGCTGGAGGTCGTCAGCGGCACCTACACCCAGGGCAAGACGAGCGCCAGCGTGAGCTTCCGCAACGAGGGCCAGGGCTACACCGGCCCCGGTGCCGGCAGCCCCGGGCTGAACGTCAACGCGGCCGCCACCTACGCGCTCAGCCCGACGTTTGCCCTGAAGGCCACCGCGTCCGGGTCGCAGGCGCTGACCACCGCCCAGGACGGCACGGTCATCCAGAACGGCACCGTCAGTGCGGCCTTCGGCGTGAGTTACGCGTCGGCCCCCTGGCGGGCGGAACTGCTGGCCCGGCGCAACTTCACCGCCTCGCTGTTCGGTCTGCAGGGCCTGGTCGGCTACACCTCGGGCGGGTACGACGTTTCGGTCAGCCACGCGCAGGACTTCGGCGGCACCCTGCAGAACCCCGGCCAGTCGCTCACCGCGGTGACGGCCAGCGTCCCGGTCGGCAGCGACGTGAAGTTCGGCGTGACCGTCACGCGCGACTGGCACAGCGGTGTCACCCAGGCCGGTGTGGCCCTGACCGGCACCCGGGCGGGCGTCACCTACGTGGCCGGCTACGACCTGCCCAGCGAGGGCGGCACGCTCGGCCGCGCCCGGCTGGCGGCCACCACCAGCATTCCGATTGCCAAGGGCCTGTACGGTGACCTCGCCGCGGGCGTCAGCACCGACACCGGCCTGAGCGGCTCGCTCGGCGCGACGCTCCGGTACCAGGACACCGTCACCCGCGCGGACGGCTCGGTCGGCGGCACGCAGGCCACCCTCGGCGCCGACGCGGCCTTCTCCCCCGCCGGGACCACCTTCGACGTCAAGGGCGTGATCAGCGTCTCGTACGGCCTGGAGTGGACCTACGGCGCGGACCTGCTGAGCACCTTCGGCGGCAGCGAGGCGTCCGGCACCCGCGCCGGAATCAACGTCGCCTGGCGCGGCGACAGCGCCTCGGCGCTGGGACAGCTGCGCTACCGCAGCGGCGCGTTCGGGATTGACGGCCTGACGGCGGAACTCAACCTCGAGCAGCGCCCGGACTTCCGCACACAGGACACCCGCGTCCAGGACGTGCAGGACGCCGCCGCGAACCCGGCGCTGGCGCTGAGAACCGGCCGCCTGGAACTGCGCGAATCGTTCGCCGCGGCCGTCCCGCTCGGCGGCGCGGCCCTCACCCTGCAGGGCCTGGGGCTGGCCCGCTACTGGGTCAGCGACCGCCTGGCGTTCGGCGTTCAGGGCGGCCTCGCCTATCAGCCGGGCGCGGACCTAGCGTCCCTGTTCGGCGCCGAGGCCAACTACAGCTTCCTGCCCGGCTGGGCGCTGACCGCCGGCTACAACCTGCTCGGCTTCGACTCGAACCTCGGCAACCAGCCGACCAAAAAGGGCGCGTACCTGAAACTCGACCTGATGCTCGACGAGGTGGGCCGGTGAAGCGGGTCCTCCAGCGGCTGGCCCTGCTGCTGCCGACCGTCTCGCCCACCGCCGTGCTGACCCTGGCGCTGCTCGCCCAGGCGCCCGCCTCGGTCTCGCTGGCCGTCTGCGCGTCTCCCGGCAGCAGCGGCGCCGGCGGGACGCTGACCGGGGTGGTCAACACTTACTTCGCCAGTCCCGCCACCGCCAGCGTGGCGGCCGGGGCGACCAGCCTGCCGCTCGGCACCGTCTCCGGCGCGGCGACCAGCATCAAGGCCGGTGACCTGCTGCTGGTGATTCAGACGCAGGGTGCGGCCATCACCACCACCAACAGCACCGCCTACGGCGCGAACAACGCCAGCGGGCGCGGGGCCACCGCCGTGGCGGCCGGGCGCTACGAGTACGTCACCGCCACCGGCGCCGGGACGGCGGGCGGCAGCGTGCCGGTCACCGCCACGATCAATGCCTACTCGGCGAGTGCGGCGAGCACCTCCGCCGGACGCGCCCAGTACCAGGTGGTGGTCGTGCCGCAGTACAGCAGCGCCACCGCCGGCGCGGCCCTGAAGGCCAAAACCTGGGACGGCGCGTCCGGCGGGATTCTGGCGATCGACGTCTCGAACACCCTGACGCTCTCGGGCACGGTCGACGTCTCCGGTCAGGGCTTCCGGGGCGGCGGCGGCCGGGCGCTGGCCGGCATCGGCGCGGCCACCACCGCCACCAACGCCGACTACGTCAACACCAGCACGCTCAACGTGCACGGCAGCAAGGCCGAGGGCTACGCCGGCACGCCGAGGTATACCTTCACGACCGGGGCGGCCGGCATCGTCGACAACAGCACCCCGAACGGCGCAGCCAACCCGCAGGGCTACCCTGGGTCCACCACCACCGTCCCCGGTGACACCGCTCGTGGCGCGCCCGGCAACGCCGGCGGTGGCGGCACCGACGGCAACGTGCCCGGCAACGACGACAACTCCGGCGGCGGCGGCGGCGGCAACGGCGGCACCGGCGGCCTCGGCGGCAACAGCTACGGCAACAACCTGGCGGTCGGCGGCCTCGGCGGCGCCCCCACCCCGTTCACGGCGGCCCGGCTGTTCCTGGGCGGCGGCGGCGGCGCGGGGTCGAGAAACAACGGCACCGCCGGATCAGCCGAAAGTTCAGGCGGGTCCGGCGGCGGCCTGGTCTTCTTCCGGGCCGGAACGCTGGCGGGAAGCGGCAGCGTCCTCAGCAACGGCGGGGTCGGCGTGCAGCCGGTCAACGACGGCGGCGGCGGCGGCGGGGCGGGCGGCAGCATCCTGGTGTACGCCGCGGCCAGCACCGCCACGGCCACCCTGAGCGCCAACGGCGGAGCCGGCACCGACGCCGACACCGCCACCACCAACGAACCGCACGGCCCCGGCGGCGGCGGGGCGGGCGGCGTGGTCTACACCAACCTGAGCACCCTGGGCGTCTCGGCGGCCCTGGGCGTCCACGGCGCCACCAACAACGCCACCGCCAAAACCGGCAACGCCTTCGGCTCGGCCGACGGCACGGTCGGCGCGACCAGCACCGCCCTGACCAGAGCGCAGATCCCCGGCGTCACCCCCGCCGACGCCTGCACGCCCGGCAGCACCACGCCCGGCGTCACCAAGCAGCAGCAGAACGTCACCACCGGCACCGCGCTCGGCACGGGCACCATCACCGTCAAACCCGGCGACACGGTCAGGTACGTCCTGACGGCCAGCAACAGCACCTTCAAGACCCAGACGGCGTTCGTGTTCAGGGACCCGCTGGCCGCCACGCTGAACGCCCCGGCGAGCGGCACGCTCACCTGCCCGGACGGCACCACCAGAAGTGTCACGCTCGGCGCCCAGACGGTCAGCGTGAACCTGATCAGCAGTTGCGGCCAGACGCTCAACCCTGGCCAGACCGCCAGCCTGAACTTCACCACCACCGTGAGGTGACAGGGAGGTGACAGAGAGAAGTGAGAACGCCGGGACCCCTGGGTCCCGGCGTTCTGGTTCAGTGCTCGGTCTCCGAACTGCACCAGGACGGACCGGCTGACGTAGGCCAGATGACCGAAGGCGACCACCCCGCACGGACGGTATGCTTCTTCCGAGTTCGGCCTGCGGGACGAGTCCCCAGGCGGCGAAGACCTGTGCCGTTCTGAAGGACACCGGACGGAAGCGATCGGACAGCACCAACCAGTCCGACCGTGCTGAACCTCGAGTGCCTCGCCCCCCGGCCGTAAACGTGTGCATGCGGCCAGCTGCAGCCCCGGCCAGTTCCACCCTTCCCTTCCCCCACAGGAGACCGCAATGACCAGCGAAACCAGCACTGCCCTCCAGGCCTGCCTGCAGGTGCTCGAACGCGCGACTACCCAGGGCGACGTCCGCCTCAGCCGGCAGGACGTCCTGTTGTTGCGGGACACACTCAACACCGCGCTTACCGAGACGAGGCAATTGACCGCGTTCCTCACCTTGCCGGCCAGGTGGGAGGACGCCGCTGCGGAACAGGAAGACCTTTGGCGGATCGGGGCGTCGAAGAGCGACGGCGCCAGCCTGGAGACGTGCGCCGCCGAACTCCGCTCGCTGCTGACCCCCACCCAGAACCAGCAGTTTCCCACCCGTCGAATTCTGCCCGGTGATCAGGTGCGCGTCATTCGCGCCGCCCGCAGCGGCAGTCAGAAGCTGGTCGGAGAGACGCTGCCTGTCGAACGCATCGACGTCCACTCCGGGTGGTTCATGATTCAGGGCGAGCACTTCGACAAGACGGCGCTGGAACGGCTGTCTACACCGGCCCAGCAGGGCTGAAAAGAGACGAGACACAGCGGTCCTGAACGGCCGTCAGACGGGCGTGCAGCGTGGCGAGGTCAGGGAAGCCCAGCCACGCCCCTCTTCCTGGGCCTGGTCGAACGCCTGCCGGTCTGTTCACGCCGAACCCCTGCCAAGCGGCGGTGCCGGACACGGGCCTGTACAATCGTCCCATGCCCTCCTCTTCTCAACACGGCGAGACGCCGGCCCTGCTGGAAGGAGCGGGGTCTTCCTCACCCCACTACGTGCATCCCCTGGGAGACCCGAACCGGACACGGGAGATGTCCCCCTACAAAGACATGTCCCTCATGGATCCCGCCGGCACACCGGAGGAGTTCTGGTCGGGCGCCTATCCGAACTGGACCGCCGACCGCCGGGCGCATCTGGCCACCCTGAGCATCGCCGAGCTGAGGCTTCACCGACACGTGCTGTCCACACCCAGCCTCATCCGGGGAAAGTACGTCCAGTCGCTCGCCGTCTTCCCGGTCGTCGCGGCCTGTGCCCACCAGGCGCTCGGCTCGGCGTTCGGTGTGCCGGTGCCGTCCTGGATCAACCTGGCGCTGTGCGTGCCAGCGGTCGGGTTGGGGTGGCTGGCGTCGACCAGGTATGACCGGCGAATCCGGCGTGCCCGGTGGGCGCAGGCCCGGCGCGCGGGCATCACGGACCTGCCGGACACCCCTGAACACTTCCGGGGATGACGGCCCGCAGTCACCCGGTTCCGGGCAGGACATCCTGTTCCCGGGACTCCTCGGTGAGGTTCAGCAGGTCCGGCAGGGTCCAGCCGCGCTCGCAGTAGACCGCCGCGATGTCCCGCAGGTGCCTGAGATGGCCGGGCGTCCTGGGCAGCGAGGCGCCCGCCTCCAGCGCCTCCGGGGCGAGGGGCGCGAGCCGCAGCGTCCGGTTGCGGTACCAGCTGTGGAAGTCCCGCGTCGATGCCGCCTGCCGTGAGCAGTACACCAGACGGACGTGACCGCGCGCCTGCACCTGCTCGGAGAAGCGTCCGACCAGTTCGAGTCTCTCCAGGTCGATGCCGTCGCGGACGGCCGCCTGGTGCAGGGCGTCCCTGCTGAGCGTTCCACTGACCTCGCCCTCCAGGACCGCCGCCGCCCAGGCCTCTTCCGGCACCTTCGGCAGGGCCCGGCCGGTCAGCGTGAACACGCCCCGGCCGCACAGGCGGAACTGCGGATGGGCGGACAGCGTCGAGTACACGGTCTCGGTGCTGTGCGTTCTCTCCGGCCCCAGCCGGGCCCGAATCCCCTCGGCGGTCAGCGGCAGTTCCGACGCGTCCAGCACGGCGGTCATGGCCTCGCAGAGACCAGGCCGGTCACGGCGGGCCTGCTCGCCCGGTGAAGTGACCAGGCACCACAGGCCCCGTTTGCTGCCGGGCGTGAACAGCCCGGCTGGCGCGAGGGACAGCACCATGCCCACCTGCCGGTGGTTGATCGGCCGCTCGGGCCAGATCAGGCTGACCGCGTGCGCCATCTCGCTGAAATGCCATTCGTGGACCCCGGCCCCGCGCAGTTCCAGGGCCACGGCGTGCATCTGGTCGGTGCGGGTCCAGTCGGCGTGCATCAGGCGTCCACCCCGGGTGACGCGGAGCGGCGAACCCAGGTCCGGAGCGCAGCGCAGCGCGAGCGCGGCGCACCCGGTGACCCGGGCGACCTCTGCCAGCGGCCAGAAGCGCGGCTGGGCCGCGAGCAGCTGTTCGGCCACCGCGAGGTTCAGGGCCCCGGGCGGGACGCACAGCACCCGGTCCGGCGGCAGCGGCCGGAACTCGAAGCGGCCGCCGGGCACCAGCGCGGCCAGCAGGCGCCACTGCTGCTCGGCCGTGGCGTGGGGCCAGAGGCGGCTGCCGCTCATCCCGCGCAGCCTGAGCAGCGTCTCGCCCTGAGCGAACTGCCGTTCGAGGTGGCCGAGGTCCGCCTCGGCGCGTGTCCTGACCGCTTCGAACAGCCGCTGCTCGATGATCGACACGCGCTGCTTGGTCAGGCCGTGTCGGGCGGCCACCACCGACCCGCTCAGGCCCTCGGCCACGCGCTGCCACAGCATCTCCATGTTGCGCTCCGCGTACGGGTCCGGGGCCGCGTCGCCGACCGGGTGCAGGCAGGCGTCGAGTCTGGCACCCAGGTCGCTGAATTCGGTTTCCGGAAGGTCCGGCGGCCCTGGGAGCAGGGGACTGAGAAGGGCCCGCCAGGCCTCCGGCAGCGGGCGGTTGTGATACCGGTCCAGGTGAGACACGCCCGCCGGTGAACCGCCCTGGGCGGGGGTGGGGTCGGTCACGGCGACCGCCTGCGGTCGGAACGCTCCGACAGGTTCAGGGAGGCGACCGCAGTCGCCAGCGCCTCTGGAATCTCCCACCCCCGCTCCCGGTAGGCGCGCGCGGCGGCCCGGAGCGCCGAGAGGGTCTTGCGGGTGCGTGGCAGCCGCAGCGCGGCGTCCAGGACGTCCGGTTGAAGAAGAGCGGCCCGCTGCTTCTGGTTGTGGGCCCAGGCGTGGAAATCGTGGACCAGCGCGGCCTGAAGCGAACAGTACACCGAACCGGTTCCGCCGCGCACCTGCACCCGCCGCGAAACGCGCCCCATGACCTCCAGCCTCGCCAGGTCCACCGCGTCCCGGACCGCCAGCGCCTGCATGGCTTCCACGCTGAGCGTCTCGCCCGGCACCTCTGCGAGGCGGGCGACCGCCCAGGCTTCCTCGGGCAGCTCCGGCAGCGCCCGTCCGGCCAGACTGTACACACCGCCGCCATACGAGGCGAAGCCCGGATGTTTTCTTAGCAGGCCACGAACCGTTCCGAAACTGTACGCGCGGCTGACCGGCAGCTGTTCGTAGACGGCCTGCGCGGTGAGCGGCAGGTCAGCGGCGTGCAGGATGTTCGTGACGATCTGGAGCAGCTCCGGCAGCTCACCGCGCTGCGCGGCGTCGGTCGGCGCGGCGAGTCTCCAGGTGCCCTGCACGCCGGTCGGAGCGAACATCCCGTCGGGGGCACGCGACAGGACGCTGGCGGCATGCTGTTGGTTGAGCGCACGCGGACATTCCGGGCGCAGGAGGTTGGCGGCGTGCGCCATCTCACTGAAATGCCAGTCGCTCACGCCGTGCACCAGCAGTTCTGTGGCCACGGCACGGAACAGTTCGGGCTGGGTCCATCCGGTGTGCCGGACCCGCGCACCCTGCGTCACGCGCACCGGTGAACCGAACTGTTCCGCGGCCCTCAGGACGAGCGCCGAACAGCCGCTCGCCCGGACCAGCTCTTCCAGGGGCCAGAAGCGGGCGTCGGTCTCCAGCAGACGCTCGGCCGTCGTCATGTCCAGACTCCCGGGGGGACCGCACACCGCCCGGCCACCGGGCAGGGTCCGGTGGTGGAAGCTGCCGTCTTCCAGCAGGGCGATCAGCAGGCGCCACACCTGCTCCCCGGTCGCGCCCGGGTGCAGCACACTCGGTCCACCCACCCGCAGAAGAACCACCCGCTGCCTGAACTGGCTCCGCAGGTCGTCGAGCAGCTCCTGCCCCTGCGCTCTTGCCGTGGTCAGGGTCTGGTGCAGCACCTGGGAGATGCGTTGACGGCTGAACCCATGCGCCCTGGCGAAATCGGCCCCGCTGCGTTCACAGGCGGTCAACTGCCAGAGCGTCTCCATGTCGCGCACGCCGTGTCTCCCCGGCGGGGCGTGCAGGCACACGTCGATGGCCGCGCCGGCCGTGTCCAAGAACAGGCCAGCGTCAGGCGGGAGCGCCTCAGCGGGCAGCAGCGGCGCAAGCAGGGCCTTCCAGGCCTCCGGGAGCGGGCGGTTCTGGTAGAGGGTGTAGGTTCCCGGCCTGGGTTCACCGGGGGCTGCTTCGCCGGATGCTGTTTCGCTGGGTGCTGGCGTGCCGGACACTCCTGTGGCAGCAGACACCGTACCGTGTTCCCTGAACTGGACAGATACATTCATGTGCTAAAACTATAAGGTATTCAGAATCCACGTCAACAGGACGCCCACGGCCTGCCGCAGGTGAAGTTGACCTACCTCACCTGCACCGGTACGATCAGTCCTGAACCGGCCGCAGTTCCCCGTTCCGCTTGGTCCGCGAACCACAGGGTCAGCCGGCAGAGACGGGTCCCCGTCCGCCTCGACAGGAGTCACTGGATGTCCCACCCCGCCGATCCGTCCGTCCTCCAGGGCTGCGCCTGGTGCCCGGTTCCTGCCCCGCCGATGCCCGACGTTCTCCTGGAAATCGCACACTCGCCCGCGCCGATGGTCCTCGGGCTGATCATCACCGCTCTCGCCCTGTCCTTCTTCCGGCACACCTGGGTCCACGGGCGCGGGCGTGCGCTGCTCGACGCCGGGTCGGACTGGACGATGCAGCACGCCTTCCACCGCGCCGCCTCTGCTCCGGAACAGCCGCTGCTCTCCGTCGCCCACCTGAAGAACCTGGCGGCCGCACTCGGGGTCGCCCTGAACCTGATCGTCTGCACCGGCCTGTTCGGGTTCGGTCGCGCCAACATCCCCTGAACGCGGGCACCGGGACGATGCGGGTTCCAGTGCTCCCCCCATTCGCAGTGTGTTCGACTTCCCCCTCATCCCAGGAGCACGCCATGTCCCACACCGACGTCTCAAGCTGCATCTCCACCATGTGCCCGACACCCACCCGGCCGGCCCCCGACGTGCTTCAGGACTTCACGGACGGGAGGTTCGTGCTGATCGCGGGACTGCTCATCACGGTCATCAGTCTGTTCTCCTTCTGGGACGCCTGGAGGAACGGGCGCTCCGATAAGGCACGGTCGCAGGCTGCACCGATGGCCGTCACGGCCGTCCTGCTGATGCTCACGCCGATGCTGTGCTCCTGGCTGCTGCCGCACGTCTACCAGCGCTCTGTGCAGCTCCCCACCCGGCCGCCCGGTCTCGGCTGGCACCTGGCCGAGCTGGTGGTCTTCCTCAGCGTCGTCTTCAACCTGACGCTGGCCTTCGGCTGGTTCGGCCTCGGCCGAAGGAGGAACACCTGAACGGGGCGGGTCCCGCCTGAAGCATGCCGCCCGTGTTCACTGTCTTCCCCAGGAGCGTCCCATGTCACCCACCACCGATTCGCCTGTCTTCCTGTCCTGTACGTATTGCCCGATCCCCACCCGGCCAACCGCAGACGTGCTTCAGGAGATGATCCACGCGCCGATCCCGCTGATCGCCGGGCTGCTCTGCACCACCATCACCGTGGTGGTCTTCCAGGAGGCCCGGCGGCACGGACATTCCAGAAAAGGACAGCAGCAGGCCCTGTTCACCGCCTTCATGTGCACCCTGCCGGTGCTGGTCGACGCCGCATGCGCCTGGCTGCTGAGGCACGTCTACCACCGGTCCGTGCCGGTCTCCACCTCGCCGCTGCTGAGCGGCCGGTCCCTGGCCGATCTGGTGATCTTCCTCAGCGTCGCCCTGAACCTGATGGTGGCCTTCGGCTGGTTCGGCCTCGGCCGCCGGCGGAACACCTGAACGGGGCGGGTCCCGCCTGAAGCATGCCGCCTGAAGCGAACACCACTGATTTGCCCTCCAAGGAGCACGCCATGTCTCACCCCGATGTCGCCCCGCTAACCGTCTGCGGCGGGTGCCCCATTCCCACCCGGCCGATGCCGGACGTCCTGCGCGACCTGAGCACCGACCCGATGCTCCTGGGGATCGGCCTGGCGAGCCTGGTCGCCACCCTGATGCTCTTCGCGCTCGCCGCCGGGGGAGGCGGCGCACCTGCGCGCGCGCGGGGCGCGTACATGATGCTGGCGCTCTTGTGCTCCGCCCCGGTCTCCGCGCAGTTCGTCAGTACGTGGGCCCTGCAGCACTTCTACCACCAGGCCGTGCCGGCCCTCGCCCGGCCACTCCTGACCCTCAGCGGCACGCACGTGGTTCAGCTGGCCCTCTGCGCCGGGGTGGCGCTGAACGTGATCCTCACGGCCGGCTGGTTCGGTCTGGGCCGGCGGAGCGGCACGTGAGCCGGGCGACCGCCGAATCCGCCCGGCAGCTGCTGCTGCTGCAGGCCGATCAGGCGCAGGTGCCCGAGGCCACCTGGCGCCGCAAGAACCTCCACACCGGCCAGCAGGGCACCACGCTCAACGAGATGCTGGTCGCCCGCCAGCGGATCCTCACGCAGGCCCGGCTGGTCGACCCGCAGCTCGAACTGCTGCTCCGGGACGAGGGCCAGTGCGTGCGCCTGAACGAGAAGCAGGGGCCCTTCACCGCGCTGGCGATCACCCAGGACGATCGTCAGCTGATCTTCACCGCCCTGCCGGCCAGGAAAGACGACTCGAAGTCCGGCCCCGGGCCGCTCACACAACTGGTCGTCACCCCCCAGGGCCCCCGGCAGCAGACGGTCGACAGCCTGAAAGCGGTGCGCCTGGCGGGCGTGACGGCCGCAGACTTCCCGCGCGGCGAAGGCCCGACGCTGCTCGACCGGACCTACGACTGGGAAGCGCTCGACCACCTCGCCGAGCAGGCCGCTGTTCTCGACCACACAGGTGACTGGAAGGAGACCAACCTGCTGGGCGCCCTCAGCCTAGGTGCGGCCGCCGTCACCCTGGCCGTGCAGCCGCCCACCTGGATGGTCGTGCTGATCCTGCTGCCGCTGGCGCTCGTGGCCCAGACGCGCCCGATGACCGCCCGGCGGGAACCGGACAGCCTGCCCGCACCCGCGCCCCTCTGGACGGCAGCCGCCGGCGGGCTGGGCGTCAGCGTGATGCTGATCGACCTGATCCTGCGGAATCCGGCCGTCAACACGCTGTCCATCACCGAGCCGCTGGCCTTCGTGGTGCTGCTGGCGATCGTCCTGCTGGGACTGATGCCGGCCGCCCTGGTCTACACTGCAGTGAACGAGAACAACGCCGAGACCCGCCGCGTGCATCGCCTGGACCAGCACCTCAGTCAGCCGAAAGGCGAGCTGAAACGCACACCCCTGGCCCTCAGGCCCTGGGAAGGCCCGGCCCGGGGCGCTGCTCTCGAGCAGGTGTGCCAGGAAGCCGCCCGGCTGGGGCAGGCCCTCGAACGCCAGGACGATCCGCTGCTCTCCGATCAGGGACGCGCATTGGTCGAGGAACTCAACCGCCTCGGCGAGGGCCGCCACCGGTGGACCAGACCGAACGAACCGTTCGACACCGTGCTCACCGCGCACCTGCAGGAACAGGTCCGGCAGGCCCAGGGCGCGCATGACAGGACGCTACAGGAAGAATCGCCGATGCCAATCGAGCGGGGATTTTGAAGACCCCATTCAGCCAGGAACAGTGGCCCTGGTCCGCAGCAGCTTTGGCTCTAGGCCGCCCCTTCGGAACGGCGAGGGGCTAACCCATGACTGAAGTCACGGGTATTCGCCCCTCTTGCACAATCAACAGAAAACGCGCTGAAGTCAATGAAATGCTGAGTTCAAGGAGATGATGAAACAGTTTCAGCAGCGTTGGTACCGCACGCAAACACCCCCGCCGGAGCGGGGGTGTTCTGCTGGCTGGCCGTGCAGCCCGGCGGTGACCACGGAGCAGACCTCCTCGCTCCCGCGCCCAGGGGCGCACCGTTCTTCCGGGATTTCATCGAGTCCTGCGTCCTGTGACCTGTTCCCTGCGGCGCCTGAAGTCTGAGCCCTGAACACTGAATCCTGGGTCCTGAGTCCTGCGAGTACGGGAGGGGGCGAACCCCCTCCCTATCGAAGGGTATCGTTGCTGTTGAGGCAACAGGCGGAGGTCAGTCGGATGGTCTTCACACGGACAGCCACGTCCCCACTCTACAGCGGCTAGACCGAAGCGGGCACCACGATGGTGGTCGTCGCGTTCTTCTCATCGAGCACCCGGTCCACCTCCGAGGCGAAGGTCTCGGCCGCCTCGCGCAGGGCGGTGATGCCGGTCAGCAGCCGCAGGGGGTCGTCGATGACCGGCGCGTTGCTCTCCCGGTACAGCCGCTCGAGTTCCTGGGTATTGGGGTCCGTCCCGGCGTTCTTGTCCTTGCCCTTGTCGCCGGACAGGAACGCGGCCACCCGCGCCTCACTGTCCCGGGTGATCTGCGCCCGGAGCAGGGCTTCCTCGTTCACGGCCTGCGCGTGCTGGCTGCTCAGGACGCCGATCAACGCATCGAGGGTGGCGGCAGGCTCCATGAGACGTCCCTTGAGCTTGTGACTCTCCAGGCTGCGCTTGCGCTCGACCGCGGCCGCGACGGTCATCACCTCATCCCCGACGCGCACCTCGGTCACGGCGTTGCTGTGCACCACGGCCGCCTTGATGCCGGCCCGCCGGGCAATCAGGGCCTGAATGCCCTGGTAGGCCCGCAGCACTTCCTGAGCGAACTGCTCCGCGGTCAGTCCGCCGGCGGTGGCCTCGCTGGCACGGCGCACGCGGATCACCTGTAGCCCGGCGATGCGCTTGCTGATACGGCCTTCCAGCAGCTTCAGTTCCTTCAGCGCGTGGGTGACGGTGATCATCTGGGTGGGCGACTCAGGGGCAGCGGCCGGCTTCGCGGGCGTCCGTGTTGCAGGCGTCTTTGCGGTCGTTTTGCGGGTCATGGTGTTACCTCGGCAAGGAGTGGGCGATGTCGGGTCAGGAGGGCCAGTCTACTGAGGCGGAGGGCTGACCACATCAGCCAGATGGCGGAGGCCCGTCCGGACAGACCCCCCTCAACAGCACGCCTGTACCCGGCGGACAGGAGTGGACTCACCCGCTCTGGAGGCCGTGGCCAGCCTGCGCCTTGTGGTGAACACCCTGGAAGATCTAAGCTGAAGACCGTCCTGGTGAGCCCGCCGCTTCCTGCCGTTGCCCCTTCTCCCGGACCAGGAGCTTCCCATGCTGACCGTGCTGATCGTCTGCTCCACCGTGATCGCCCTCGCATCGATCTTTACCAGCGTCGCCATGCTCAGCCTGAACCGCCGGGGGGCGATGCGGGTCCTTCTGATGGGTCTGGGCCTGGCGGCGCTCAGCACCGTCCTGCCGCATGTCGCCCGGAGCGCCCAGGGGCACCTGCCGCTGCTGGTGTCGGTGCTGACGGCCATCTGCGCTCTCTTGGTTCTCGCCGCCCTGATCTCTGCCCTGTCGCACCTGCGCGGCAGCGGCGTCCGCACCGAGATCCGGGACCTGATCGAGATGTGGCGAAGCGAGCACCGCGCCGCTTCCGTGAAAAGCGAGCCCTGAATCCCCAGTGGAAATGCAGAACGGCGAGCGTATCTGTACGCTCGCCGTTCTGCTGTGGGAGTTACCTGCCGAGTCGGCGAAACACGCCTCTGCGTGCCGGTGGGGCAGGCGGCTGAGTCTGGCGCATCTGCGCCGAGAGGTGCAGCAGGAACAGGGCCTGCGCCACGGGCGGCTGCCCTGGAGGCGCCGGGAAGTGCGACGTGGTCAGCGGCACGGCCTGCAGCACCTGCGAGTTCATACCCTGAGTAAGCCGCAGCAGCGAGCCCGGTCCGAAGCCGGCCTCCTGGTCGGTACGGTCCTGACCCGCCGCTCCGGGCAGGTCGCCGGGCAGTGCCTGCAGGTCCCGGTGATCCAGTCCGCTCAGCAGCGTCAACCGGTGGGCGAAATGGTTGGCGATGAAGGCCTTCATGTACCCGGCGTCCTGACCTGTGAATTGCGCCAGCGAATCGGTCAGCACCACCGTCTGAACCTGGTAGGCCCGCAGCGAGGCAAACATGGACATCATCGACTGTCCCAGATGCGCGGGCCTGATCGGCAAATGCAGGTACACCGTGCCGAGCGGCAGCGTGGTCACCTGATCTTTGTGACCGAGCACCTGCTGCGGAGTTCGGAGTCGCATCCGCAGTGCAACGTGGCGCAGCAGGTGCTGGAAGCTGATCGCGTCCCTTTTCACGTCCCCGGACGCCGGTACGATCACCTCAGTCAGGTCCGCGCTCAGCCAGGCATCCTCAGCGTCCAGTGGCCGGTTCTGCCAGTTCGGCCAATCGAACAGGGCGTTCGCCTTGTCGGGCGGAACCTCCCCGGCCTCGACCTGCTCGAGACGTTCACGCATCAGCTGCAACCGCGCTTCCTTGTCCTGAAGGTCTTCCTGAATCAGCGTCAGCAGATCGACGCGGTAGACCTCCAGGCCGGAGAACCTGGCCTGCAACCGGGTCAGCCACTGTTCATCTTCCGGAGGCAGCTGCAGCGGCGCGAGCACGGCTGTTCGCCGGCCGCATTCGAGGGCCAGCGTCAGGCGGGCGAGCGACTCGCTGCGCACGAATCCCACTCCCACGCACTGCTCACCCCTGGCGAAGCTGACAAGCGTCTGCGGCAGCACCAGCCGTCCGAACGGATCGTCCTGCCCGGTGACAAGCAGGTTCGGCCCGTCGCCGTACACCGGCAGCGCCTGCACGCCGCGGCCCTGGAGGGTCAACTGCTGACCAAGATAAAAAGTTCCCGCTTTGCCGAGGTCGGGCCAGGTGGTGTGACGGTCATCGAGGTCAGGCCAGCGGGGGGTGTCACGGGTCATGGGTATCGCAAATGTAAACTATAAAGAGCCTGAGTGCAATATACCTTTCAAATGCAAAGTATTTGGGCACTTCCGATTCGGCCGCAAGCAGGACCGGGGGTCACGCAACGGCGGCGGACCCGCTAGACTCAGCCCGGATGCCGGACCCCGCCCCCCTCGACCTGACGCTGTTCGAACATGCCCACCTCGAATCCTGGAGGCCCAGCGGGCACCCGGCCCCGGTCCTGCCGGACGGCACGCCGCCGGGAATCCGGCAGCTGTACGTGCGCTACGGGCTGTGCAGCTTCATGGACGGTTTCGTGCACCTGATCGACCCTGCGGCGCGTCAGCACGAACACCTGCCCTGGTTCCGGCGCATCGAACAGCGCCAGGGCTTCCTGGTGGCCGAGCAGACCTACCCCTTCCTGCAGACCGCCTTCGGCGACGTCTTTTTCTACGGGTCCGGTGAGATCGGACTCGCCAGCGTCAGCACCCTCAACGTCGGCCTGCTCTCGCTGCAGTTCCTGTTCACCGCCGCGCTGAACGAAGAGGAGTACCTGCAGGACGTGCTGTTTCGCGGCATGTACCAGCGGCGAGCACCCCAGGAGCGGCCCGGACCGGGGCAGATTCTCGGGTTCATGCCACCGTACCTGGACATCGAGGAAGTGTTCGAATCGTTCCTGCAGGTCGTCGACCGCGCCGAGCACCTCGCACTGCTCGCCCGGCTGATGAAAGAACGCTGGAACTGAGGACGGGCAGACAGAAGCGCGGGGCACCTGCAGGTGCCCCGCGCCCGTGCTCAGGTGATTCCGGGACTCGCCTCAGACGATCAGGCGTCCACCGTGCTTTGCAGGCCTACACCCAGATTCCGGAGTTCCCCAGTGAGGCCGACACCCACGAGGCACTGATCCTCTGCAACCAGGTGCTTCAGGCGCTGCACGAGGCGGGACACCTGGCCGCGTATCACCTGTTCAGCCAGGCGTGGCAGGTCAAGCTGAATGAAATCCGAATGCCTGGTGACGTCACCCGGTACCCACAGTTCCCGAAGATGTCATCCAGAATCTCATACGGTGCTGCAGTCAACGCCACCCACTTCCCCTCCATGCCGGTCCGCACCGGGCTGGTTGTCCTGATGGCCCCTAACCTGACGCAGCCGGCGGCGATGGTCTGCCGGAACGACCAGGAGTCCCCAGTGCTGCACCACAGCCTCAGCACCCGCGACGAAAACCACATCAGGGACGCCCTCAACCTTGAGCGCCGCCTGCTCCATAAGCAGGGCTACGCGTGGGACGATTCCACCTGGGAGCAGGTGATCGTCCCGGACTGGCGGCAGGCTGCCGAGACCCTGCTGCACCGGAACAGCCAGACGCTGCAGGACGTCGCCCTGGACGTGGCACTCCCGATCCTCGAATCGATGTGGGACGGCCTGAACGTCCTGCCCGCTGAACCGCTGCAAGACCGGATGGACCGGCGGGCGTGGCGCGGCAGCGGCCTCGAAACCTGATTCAGCTTCATCCCCTGAGACGCTCTTCAGGACGACCCGCTGGCCGCCCTGCTCGCAGCGGACCGGGCCCTGCACCGACAGGTGCTGTCGACGCCCACCGTCATCCTAAGCATATACACGCCGCCAATCGCCGCTTTCATCCTGATTCTGGTGTATGTCCACGACACGCTCGCCACAGTCTTCGGTGTTCCTCACGCCTCCTGGGCCAGTCTGTTCCTGTCCCTCCCGGCGGCCGGTTCAGGATGGCTGGTGGCACGCACCTGGCAACGGCACATGCAGCGTACTCGGTGGACCCAGGCACGCCAGGCAGGCGTCCGGGGTCTCAGCGAGACCCCGGACCAGTACGCCAGGTAAAGGCTCCCCGGAAGCGCGTGCTGCCTGGCGAGTCCATACCCCAGAAGGGAAACGAAAACAGCCTGTCATCAACACCGGACCGGGCCTCCCTGCAACCAGACAGGCGGCCGCTCCCGAACACAACCGGTGCTGTCAGGCCGCACGTTCACCGAGGGTCTCCAGAACCTGAAGAGAGGGGGGGACGCCTGCGCGTCCCCCCTCTCCTGCATCGGTCGCCACCCTCAGATGGAGAGCACCGGGCGGCGCAGGCGGTCCAGCAGAGAACTGCTCGGAACAGGACGCTTCGCCCGGTGACGGCGACCCTCCTCGGTCAGCAGCGACACCTTCAACGGATTGTCCACCTTCTCCCCGGCGGCGCGGCGCTGCTCGCGGCGGGCCACCAGAGCAGGAGAGCGCTGCACGTCCTCCTCGGTAGACCAGCGCCGCGTGACCAGTCCGAGGTGCTGAAGACGCGCCAGCGAAGGATAGATTCCACCGGTGGACAGGGTCCGGAACACTGAACCCAGATACCGCCACGCGGACAGGCCGGTGTATCGCCGGTACAGGTTCGGCCCGCCCAGAGCCTCGAGCAGGTCACCAATGAACCACGCCCGCTCCGGGTCCTGACTCATCGCATCGAGCACCCGGACGTCATACGCTGTGAGCGCCGGTTGACCCGGCTGTTCCGGTCCGGAAAGTGAAGGCTGCGTCATGCAGGCAGTGTACCCACGCAGAGAAGTGGACGCCAGCGCGGCGACACGTGGGGTGTTCGGTGACCAGCCGGGCCGGGACGAACTGGTGTCGACACCAGGAAGAGGCACCTGCCTACAGAGGTGGCGGTCGGCACCGCTGATCACGCGGAGCGTCTCAGACACCAGGGCCAGCGCCCCTGAACGCCCCGGAGGAAGGGCGGCCAAAAACCCCGAGCGCGGGGGCCTTCGCGTACCAACCCATTTGGGGGGCCAACGGACGGCTTTTTAATCATCTCCTGCTTATAAAAATTACGGAACTTAATGCATACGCCCTACATCACTTCGCTGCACGGTCCAGGAGTGCGGTTCCAGCCGGAGTGCAGGGCACGTTCTGTGCAATACCCCCGAAAGATGAGGGTCTGCTCATGCAGTTGGCCCCGGCCGGAGCCGGAACAGGGGGTTTTGGGTGTGCCGTCCATCGGTGAGGCGACGGTCTGGTGGACGGTGGAAGCGAGGGGCGGAGCGAGGTCCGGACGACGAATCGGCAGCCACCTGAAACGACCTCCGAGACGTCTTCAGCACTGCTGCCGGGACGGACACGGTGATCTTCTTGGGGGAGAGGATGCAGGACCCGTGGGGAACATCCGGCAGGCCACGGCTGGAGATGTGGGCCGAGGGGGGGCGGTCCGCTGAACAGCCGGTGAGCACGGAAGATGCGTGTGCCGGAGGGGCAGGAAGGGTGCGGTCATCGGCGCGGCCCCGGTTCTCCTGGGGAACTGAATCCCTGACCATCACCCGAGTCCCGCCCAGCGTGCGAACGGGCTCGGCGGGGACCGCACGGTGTTCAGGGCCTCTTCCCGAACGGCGAACGACCGGAGAAGCGTTCAGGGGGTGAAGCATCGTTTGGGGAGGCGACACGGGTCGGCCGGGTGCACCGTGACCTGGCGCTCCAGGGACGGAGGGGGTGTGCGCTGCGGAAGACGAGCGACCGGAGAAGCGTTCAGGTGGTGAAGCGCCGTTCGGGGAGACGACACGGGGCTCGGTGACACGGAACGACACGGAACTCGGCCGGATGCACCATCACCTGGTGCGACTCGGGGACGAACTGGCCGCCGCCAGGAGGTGCGTGGACGGGAGGCCGCGCAGGGGATGGAGGACGCCGCAGGTGCAGGCCCTCCAGAACGCGGCGAGACGGGACTCGGCCGGGTGCACCGTGACCTGGTGCTCCAGGGCCGGGCGGGGTGTGCGCCGCGGAAGGGGGGCGACCGGAGAAGCGTTCAAGTGGTGAAGCGCTGTTCGGAAAGACGACACGGGACTCGGTGACACGGGACTCGGTGCTGCGGGACTCGGTGCTGCGGGACTCGGCCGGATGCACCGTGACCTGGTGCTGATTAGGGACGGACTGGCCGCGGCGAGAATGTACGTGGGCACCTGGAGACTGGGCGGGAGATGAGGGATGTCGGAGGTGCACACCCTCTTCGGCAGGGCGCCGTGGATTCCGCGGAGCTGGCCGGGCAGGTCTGCTGGGGAGGAAGACCTGGCGGCCAGCGACCCAGGCGGCCGAGCATCTCTCCTGCGGCAGTGGGCGGTCGGAGCGGCAGGGCCAGTCGGAGCGGCAGAACCGAAGGGTCTGAGAGGCGTTCTTTCAGCGCGTCCCCACCCAGGCAGACGACCTGGCGAAAGCGCAACAGCGGAGGGGCGCGGGACCGCGGCACAGTTCAGGTGTCGCGGCACAGCGTCCGGCGGAAGCGCCAGCGCTGTGATCGCCGGGCAGACAGACGCCGTCTCAGCGTGGACACCGGGAGGGTCATCGCACAACAGGGGAGCGCCAGGTTCAGAAGCAGCATCGGCACCAGCACGGCCGACATCTGCCTGAGGACTCGGGAGTGTTCAGGCCAGCGGGGAGGTCGCAAACAGGAGACGTCAGACCAGCAGCACCGGCGCGCCCGCTCAGGCCAGGAGGAAGTCGCCGGATGCCCCCAGTTCAGCGGCTGCGGGGCGCCCAGTTCAGCCGGCACTGAAGTCAGGGACGTCTGGGCGGAGCGGGCACCGAACGGTCGCCGAGGAGGGAGCGTCCCCAGGTCGTCAGGGCAGCACCGCCCGGCCTGGACCGCGCAGCCAGCCCCAGGCCTGATCGGAGCGTTCCAGCTGCTCTTGCAAGGCTTTGAGTCGGCGCAGGCCGGACTCGCTCAGGAGGTAGACCTGCCGGGGCGGACCCTTCTCCGAACGCACCGTGTCGGTGAGCAGGCAGCCGGAGTCCCTCAGGGTGTGCAGCCGGGGATACAGCGAGCCGCCGGTCACCCGGACGAGGTCGGGGTTTTTCGCCTGGAGTCGCCTGGTGATCAGGTAGCCGTGGGCCGGGCCGTCTTGGAGCACGGTCAGGATGCCCAGTTCCAGCAGATCCGGTGGCTTCATGCCCGTTACTCTAAACGTTCATTTCTACCGGTAGATATGTCTGTATAGACCCGCCGGGTCGGGTCCGGTCACTCTAGAGAATCATTTCTACCGGTAGATATGTCTGTACCGACTCAGCCCTTCGGGTCCGGTCGCTCTGGACGGTCATTTCTACCGGTGAAAAGGACTGTACATACCTCTCAGGCCCCCTGGGTCCAGAGGGTCCCGGCGGCAGATGCCGTGTACTCTGGGGCATGGCTGACCCGCGCCCGCCCGCCCGCACCGGCCTGTGGCCGAAACTCAAGGCCCTCTGGACGAAGACGGACCCGGCCGCGCCGGACCTGGAAGACCAGTCGGACCCCGCACCTCCTGAACAGCGGGCCATGCCGGAGGAGCTGGCCGAGCAGGTCCGACTGGCACAGGAGTGGGCGGCAACACTGCTGCACGACCTCCAGGAGACCGGCACCATCGACCCGCCGCTGACCGGCGAGGCGCAAGGCGTGCTGCTGACCTTGCAGAACACCACCGCCCACGTGGAGCACCTCTGGGACCGGTACGGCGGACCGGAGCAGACGGACCTCGCCGAACAACTGACAGACCGGCTCACCTCCCCCATCCAGCGCACCAGCAGCCTGAGCGTGCAGTTACGGGCCGCCGAGGCCCTGGCGCTGATCGACGAGATCACCGCAAGCATCCATGACACGCTCGGCGGACCGGACGGCGCGGTGACACTGGGCACAGCTGCCAGGCCGGAGCAAACCGGACCGTCAACGACCCATGATTGAAACCATGGTCTTGTGACTAGGCAGAAGTGCGAGCAGACGCCCGTGAGCAGCGGAAGCCCACGCCTAGAGCATCTGGCATAATTGCTGCATGAATCCAAAGGGGATTCAAGGGTACAGCGTTGATTTGAGGACTCGGATCGTGGCACTGGCGGCGAGCGGAGTCTCTTCACAAGCCGTGGCAGACCAGTTCTCGGTCCATGTCTCTACCGTCCAGCGGTACCTTCAGAAACAGCGGCTGGGCACGCTGCAGCTCACTCCGATCTCTCCTGGTCGCCCCCCGCTGCTGACTGATGTCCACGAAGCCCAGTTGCTAAAGCAAGTAGAACTGCATGCACATGCCACCCTGGTCGAGCATGTTCGCATGCTCAAAGCCGCCACGGGTTTGAAGGTCAGCTCTAAATCGGTGGATCGGGCATTTACGCGGCTAAAAATCACCCATAAAAAAAACACTGGTCGCACGCGAACGCAGTGAAGAACGCCGTTCGACATTCCTGAATGAACTCAGCGCATACCTCCAGCACTCCCAACGGGTGGTGTTCCGCGACGAAAGCGGATTCAACACCTCCATGACACGGGGATACGCTCGTGTCCCAAAGTCACCTACGGGCCATCGGGCAAGTCGCACGGAATCACGGGCTCAATTACACCTTGATCTGTGGCGTAAGTCTGGCGGGGCCGTTGGCCCGGCTGGTGATTGATGGAGCGATGAATGGGGTGACGTTCGAATGGTACGTCCGTGAACTCCTGTGCCCAGCGCTGATTTCAGGCCAGGTCGTGGTCCTGGATAACCTGTCATCACACCACCAGGTGTCCATCCGGACCCTGATTGAAGCTCGAGGCTGTTCGGTGCTGTACCTGTCGCCTTACAGTCCAGATTTCAATCCTACATTGATGGTGTTCTCCAACCTCAAAGCACACGTGCGGGGCAACTCCTGGGATTCCGTTCAGTCTTTATTTGACAGCATTGGTCTCGCGCTCGACTCGGTCACGAAACTCAACATCCTTGGCTGGTTTCGGCGTGCTCATTCCACGCTTCTTTTATGACAAATGCTCTACACTCAGGGCATGAACCGCGCAGATCCGCAGATCAACTGGCCGAGTGCTGAGGCGGTCGCCCATGACGCCTGGACTGCCAAGAACCTGCTCTTCTGGCTGAAGGCCGTCAATGACCGCGTCTGCCCGGAGGATGTCAAGACAGATTTCGCGCAGTCGGGGCAGCTCTGGAGTGACGGCCGCCCAGGTCAACGAGACCAGGACCGGATCGTAGCGATGGTGGTCCCACGGTCCTACGCACCCTCAAGGCTGGTGGTGATCGCCAAACGGCAAAACCAACGCTTCTATCAGCAGCTGCGCCCCACCGCAGGCGGAGGATTCACGTTCCACACCAGTGACAGCCTGGAGGACGGCCTGCCCACGCTGAACCTCTACTCGGAGGTACTCCCCACCGAGGCCGACCTGAGACGCTGGGGATTTCACCCGGACCTCTCCGCCCCAGCCAGTGCGTGGCTGCCCGGCGAGTACCACTGGTCGCCCGCGCGAATCACCACGCAGACCCGCGTCGGCAAGGCCGCTCAGATCCTGGGCCTGCTCGCCGTGGGCGCATGGTGCCTGACCGGCCACCTCGACCCGTATCTCCCGGCCTTCTACGACGGCTTCGGTCCGCTCCCCGGCGTTTTCCTGACCATGATGGGTCTCTTCCTGATCCTGTACCTCTTCGGCGACCGTCCCACGCAGGCCACCCCGCACGCCCGGTATCTCGGTCAGCTGCAAGAACTGATGGCTGGCGACCTACTCGCTCAGGCAGGCCTGTATGAACCGGGGGCGGGCGCATCCGTCCCCGCACCGGGCGTGGACGCACTCCCTGACCTGCAGCCACTGCTGGCGCAGACCCGACGCCGCGTGTGGGCGCTGAGTGCCCTGATCCCATCGGTCTTCCTGGCCGGTCTTTCGTTTTCCTGGGTCCTGCCGCCGGTGACCGTCTCCTGGCCGCTGATCTTCGCCGGGCTGCTGCTCCTCGCTGCGGGCGCGGGACTGGTCTCGCTCTACGCCTCGGTGCAGGCCAGGGGCATGACCGTGACCGACCTGAAAGAGAACGTCCGCAGTTTCCTCGCCCCGAGCCTCCGGACCCTCCTGTTCACCGCCATGCTTCTCCAGGCGGTCCGGAGCGTGCTCTCGCACCTGGAAGGCGGCCCCACGCCGGTGCAGTTCCTGCTGCTGTGCCTGATCCTGCCCGCTGGGCTGGTCCTGATGCTGACGCGGCCGCTGAGCGCACTGTTCTTCGACAGGACGCAGGTCCGGCCACCCCGGTCCGGACAGGCGCTGCAAACCTGAAGGCAGCAAGCAAACCGAAGGTCACCCGTCCAGACACCCTTCCCCCGGAGGTTTCCATGAATCAGGCACGCATCTGGCCCACCCCTGTCCCCTCGCTGCTGCCGAGAATCGCGTTCTGCCTTCTCCCACTGTTCGGAGCGGACGTCTGCTTTACCCACGCCGCGCAGATCCACCCCGGACACGCCGTTCTCTGGAGCGTCCTGGCCTTCTCCCTGGGACTGCAGCTGGCCCGGGCGCTCCGGTTGCCGGCGTGGAGAGCCGTCGACGACAACACCAGCATGTACGCGTTCAGCAACGTCGTCCTCATCGCGCAATACCTCTTCACCAGCACGCCCGTGCCGGAACTCGGCGTCCTCGTCGGCGCGTGCCTGACCGGGCTCCTGCTGGCACCGGAACTCAGCCGCGCCGCCCGGCCCCGGCCCGCTCCAGCCGCCTGACCGAAGGAACCGCGCAACAGAAAACCGGCAGGGCCTGTCACGGGCCCCGCCGGTTTCCTTCGTCTACGCGGCCAGGGCTTCCAGACGCTGCCGCTGCCGGTCGTCTCTGGAGCGCGCGCCTGCGGACACCTGCCAGACAGAGCGCAACGCCGAGTACCAAGGCGGACTCGGCAAACATCCCGCCTGCGGCCAGGAACACCACAATCAATGACCCACGACTAAAGTCGCGGGGTTGTGTCTGGATTCCATCGCAGTTCTGAGTACCGTTTCAGGCGCTCAGCTTTGACTTCACCATCCGACACATCAGGGCGCATCGATAAGGCACCCGTGCTCATCCAGTCCTGCCGGACAAGCAACGTTCGTAACGCGATATTCACGCTCGCCACCCTGTCGGAGTGACCCTGATGACCACACACCTCACACACGAACATCAACCCGGCGTTCGGCCGGTTGCCTTTCGAGGTGTGACCGCACTTCGGGCACGCCTGAGAGGTGAAGTTCGCGTCCACCTTGACTGCCAGACTCCCGAACAAGGGGGCCTTGTAGGCCAGGTTGAACTGCAGCTCCGCGAACGACCACTGACTCCGGCGGCGCCTGCCCCGTTTCGCCTTCCTGCTGGCGTTGGAGATGCGGCGTCCTTCAGTGCGTTCGCGGATGTTCGTGAGGTCTTCCAGGCCGAAGATCGAACCTGGAAAGCGGGTCAGCAGCCGTCTGCTCAGAACATGATTGCGATCAGCGACGAACCGTCTCTCCCGCCCGGACAGCAGAACAAGTCTGCGGGTCGCCGAACGGGTGCCTTTGCGCTGGAGGGATCTTCTGGCCCGGACAAACCGGTCCTTCTGCTGGCGGACTGCCGCCCCCTTCTCGAACAGGC